>Ga0207696_1000191_pt1 | contig 94782 bp, 98 predicted proteins | sample KBSS54metaG_FD_184403 | JGI IMG/M metagenome (GOLD analysis project Ga0207696, IMG submission 184403) | Switchgrass rhizosphere microbial communities from Kellogg Biological Station, Michigan, USA - KBS S5-4 metaG (SPAdes) (version 2) | ecosystem: Host-associated > Plants > Roots > Rhizosphere >... | reverse complement strand
AGCGCGCCGAGTGCTGGATTGTTCTGGAAGCAGCTTTCGCCGCCGAAGAAGTGGTCAAGGGCGTTATCAACGGTAAGGTTAAAGGCGGCTTCACTGTCGACGTTAACGGCATCCGTGCGTTCCTGCCTGGTTCCCTGGTTGATGTCCGTCCGGTTCGTGATACCACGCACCTGGAAGGCAAAGAGCTGGAATTCAAGGTCATCAAGCTGGACCAGAAGCGCAACAACGTTGTCGTTTCCCGTCGCAGCGTCCTGGAAGCAGAGAACTCGGCCGAGCGCGAAGCTCTGCTGGAATCCCTGCAGGAAGGCCAGCAAGTCAAAGGTATCGTCAAGAACCTCACCGACTACGGCGCCTTCGTGGACCTGGGCGGCGTGGACGGCCTGCTGCACATCACCGACATGGCCTGGAAGCGCATCAAGCACCCTTCCGAAGTGGTCAACGTTGGCGACGAGATCGACGTCAAGGTTCTGAAGTACGATCGCGAGCGCAACCGCGTTTCCCTGGGCTTCAAGCAACTGGGTGAAGACCCATGGGTTGCTATCAAGGCTCGTTACCCAGAGAACACCCGCGTCATGGCGCGCGTGACCAACCTGACCGACTACGGCTGCTTCGCTGAGCTGGAAGAAGGCGTTGAAGGTCTGGTACACGTTTCCGAAATGGACTGGACCAACAAGAACATCCACCCTTCGAAAGTCGTACAAGTCGGCGACGAAGTGGAAGTCATGGTTCTGGACATCGACGAAGAGCGTCGTCGTATCTCCCTGGGCATCAAGCAGTGCAAGTCGAACCCATGGGAAGACTTCTCTGGCCAGTTCAACAAGGGCGACGAAATCTCCGGCACCATCAAGTCGATCACCGATTTCGGTATCTTCATTGGTCTGGACGGCGGCATCGACGGTCTGGTTCACCTGTCCGACATCTCCTGGAACGAAGCTGGCGAAGAAGCAGTACGCCGCTACAAGAAAGGCGATGAGCTGAACACCGTGATCCTGTCGGTTGATCCAGAGCGTGAGCGTATCTCCCTGGGCATCAAGCAACTGGAAAGCGATCCGTTCTCCAACTACGTTGCTGTCAACGACAAAGGCGCTATCGTTCGCGGTATCGTTAAAGAAGTTGATGCCAAAGGCGCCATCATCACCCTGGCCGACGACATCGAAGCCACTCTGAAAGCTTCCGAAATCAGCCGTGACCGCGTTGAAGACGCGCGTAACGTTCTGAAGGAAGGCGAAGAAGTCGAAGCCAAGATCATCAGCGTTGACCGCAAGTCGCGCGTGATCAACTTGTCCATCAAGTCGAAAGACGTTGAGGACGAGAAAGAAGCAATCCAGAGCCTGCGCGACAAGCCAGCTGCTTCGGACATCGCAACCGGTCCAACCACCCTGGGTGACCTGCTGCGTGCTCAAATGGAAAAGCAGAACTGAGTTCTGACTGACCATTAAGAAAAAGGGCGACTTCGGTCGCCCTTTTTCATGCCTGCGATTTGCTGTTCCTTCCACACTGTTATCTCCTTTCCTACACCCTCCATCTCCGCATATCACGCCCTCCGTCACCGCCTCCCACACCGTCCACTTTTGAAACAATCCCTTCGTTGATCCTCTGCACACCCTCGCGCACTATCTCCTTTACCTGTCCGGATCCACTCATGTTCCCGCAGGATGCACGCAGATTCCTGCAATCTGCATATCTGGTTTTTCAAGGAGATCGTTCCATGCCGACAGGCACCGTCAAGTGGTTCAACAACGACAAGGGGTTCGGCTTTATCTCATCCGAGAGCGGAAAGGACCTGTTCGTCCATTACAAGGCCATCAAGGCGCCTGGCTTCAAGAGCCTGGCCGAGGGCCAGAAAGTCACCTTCAACGTCGAGCGCACCTCCAAGGGTGAACAGGCCATCGACGTGGAAATCGAGTAGGTCGCCATGGAAGCGCACGCGGATGGACCGCTCGATTCTTCCAGGGCGGGTATCGGGTACATCACTAATGACGCCGATGGCCGTCAAGTCTTTTTCAGGGTCAAATCCAGCGTGGAAGGTGGTCCCACTTTTATCCCAGGGCAGGCCGTCACCTACGAGGTCCAGGAGGGCCCGGACGGCAGGCTTTACGCAATCAATATCGAGGTCGCGGAGTAGGCCGGTGGCTTGCTCGACACCTCCAAGGAACAGCATATGGCTACCGGTAAAGTTAAATGGTTCAACAATGAAAAGGGCTTCGGGTTCATCACGGTCGATGGTGGTGGGCCGGACGTGTTTGTGCATTTCAAGGAAATCAAGGTCGATGGCTTCAAGTCGCTGGTTGAGAACCAGGCCGTCACGTTCGATATCGACGCCAATGGGCCGAAGGGGCCTCAGGCCAAAAGTGTGACGCCGGTCTGACTGGCCCGTGCCAAGGCGCCTCCATGGGGCGCCTTGGCTGTTGCAGACGCTCTCCTGGCCTGCGATGAGCGAAACTTCTCAGCGTGGCTACATTAAACGGTCATCGCGGGGCGTCACCCTGGCCGTCTGCAAGAAATCCTTTTTGCAGAAAGAATCTCCAGTGAAATCAGTTGTCTACCTAAAACAGGGCGTGCGGACACCACAGCCAGTGAGTGGTGCGCGTTTTGGGGGCGACACAAGGAACCGGGAATGAAAGGAACGTTGCTGATGACTGCGCTCATGGTGTTGGCGGGGTGCGCGGCCACGATGTCATCCCATGAAGTAAAGGGGGTGGCCACGCTGCATATCAATTGCTCAGGCATCACCTCTTCGTGGGACAAGTGCTATGAGAAGGCGGAGCAGGCGTGCGGTGCGCGCGGTTATAGCGTACTGGCCAAGAGCACTGATTTGACGGATGACACGCCGGACTATCCCTTTGGTATCAATCCTGCAGGGGTATCGAGTCGCAGCCTGGTGGTGAAATGCAAGCAGTCATGAGGCTCGGAGTGTCGTCGGCGCGGGTGCATCTACCGTAAAGGTTTGCAACAAGTCAATATGCGGGCTGTTCAAATCCCTCCAGCCATGCTAAAACCTTTGAAGCGATTGTCTAGCTTCTTGATAAAGAAGGGAAAAATATGACGAAGTCTGAACTGATTGACCGTATTGTCACCCATCAAGGCTTGCTCTCATCCAAGGATGTGGAACTGGCCATCAAGACCATGCTTGAACAGATGTCCCAGTGCCTGGCAACCGGGGACCGGATCGAGATCCGCGGCTTTGGCAGCTTTTCGTTGCACTACCGCGCGCCGCGGGTGGGCCGTAACCCGAAGACCGGGCAGTCGGTCAGCCTGGATGGGAAGTTTGTGCCGCATTTCAAGCCGGGGAAAGAGCTCAGGGATCGGGTGAATGAGGATGAAGAGCATGAGCATGCTTGAGGCTTTCGACGGGAGGGTGGTGTAGTGCTCAGGGTTAGAAAGCTATTGTTGCTCGTTCTGATGTTGGCTGTTGTGTTGGCGGCGGTTGTGTTTATTCTGGAAAACCTGCAACCGGTGACTCTCGTCGTACTGGGATATGCGGGCCCACAGATGCCCGTTGCGCTGCCGGTGATTGTGGCGTTTCTGGTAGGGATGCTTATAGGTCCTGTGTTGGCTCTAATTTTTCGGCTACGTCGCCGCCCAAAAAGGCCTACTGTGCCGAACCGAGCTGTTTAGCTGGCCCGTATAAGTCTGCTAAATTGGGTATCGCCGATAAATTTGATAGCACGGGTCATGCTTCCTTGGTCATTCTCTCCAGCTCTGCATTGAGCCAGCTTCCATCGCTGGTTGGCTCGCGTCAAGCCCTCCTTTACAAGGCAAGTGCATCATACCCATAGGGTATGAAGGCGCTCTGTCTGATGCTCCTATAATCATGTGCAGCAGCGGGGACCCTCCAGCTTTCTTGGTCGTTCATCGTCTGCTGATATTTGCTTGTGACTATCCTCCGTTGGGGTTCGAACCCCAGTCGGAAAACTGCTTACGGCTAATATTTGCAAAATTTGTTGGCCAATGATTTTCGATCATCAAACGCGATAAAATAACGGACTAATCTCATCTTTCGGTACAAAGTTTGATGCTAGCAGTGAAACCGAGCATCGCGGTGTTATTAGCCGCTTACAATGGGATGGCCTGGATTGAAGAGCAGCTAGCCTCGATCCAGGCGCAGCAACACGTCCGAGTAACCTTATTCATCAGCGTTGATGAGTCCAGCGATGGTACGCAGTCATGGTGTGAGCGGTACGCCCAGCAGCATTTCAATGTTCATGTGTTGCCCAAACCTGGGCGTTTAGGAGGGGCGGCCAAGAACTTCTTCAGGCTTTTTAAAGATGTAGATCTGGCTCCTTTCGACTTGATCGCATTGGCCGACCAAGATGATCGCTGGCACACGGATAAACTTCAGCGAGCGGCTGAGTGCCTGCTGTCCAGCCAGCATGACGCATACTCCAGCAATGTGACTGCATTTTGGCCCAACGGCCGCCATCAGCTACTTGACAAGGCTCAGCCGCAAGTCGCCCATGATTATTTATTTGAAGCTGCCGGGCCGGGCTGCACGTATGTGCTCAAAGCTGGGCTCGCTAACGAATTCAAGTCTTGCTTGCTGGCAAAGTGGTCGATGGTACAAGCCGTGACTTTACACGATTGGTTCCTCTATGCGTTTGCTCGTAGTCAAGGCTTTAGCTGGTATATTGATCCGCGACCAGGGCTCGATTACCGTCAGCACGCATCTAACCAAGTCGGCGCGAATGTTGGCGTTAAGTCGTTATGGTTGAGGCTTCATCGCATTCGCAACGGTTGGTGGTTTGGGCAGGTAAATATGATTGCTTCGCTGCTAGGCCATCCGTGGCCACTATTGGGTAACAGATCAACTCCGTCACCAGGAGTTTTGATAGCCTTGGCATTTCAGGCGGGACAGTGCCGCCGCCGTAAGCGTGACCAGTGGTTATTTCGCATTGTATGTATTTTGACAGCCTTACCGGGAAGAGTTAAGCCATGACAACAACAAGCGTTCTGGTTACGGGCGCGACAGGGTTTATTGGTAGCGCTGTTGTTGCATTGCTCGGTAAAAACCCTTCAACGAGGGTGGTTCCGTGTTTTCGAGCTGCGACGCCAGGTCGGCCACTTTCTGATGAGCGCTACTTTGACCTCATGGCGCCTTCGTTGCTGCCGCCACTTGAAGATATCCACGTCATCGTCCATAGCGCTGCGAGAGTTCACGTTATGAATGAGACTAGCGTGGACCCCTTGACGGCTTTTCGTCATGCCAATGTCGACGCTACATTGGCATTGGCCAGGCATGCTCGTGACTCAGGTGTGAAGCGCTTTATCTATATCAGCTCGATCAAAGTTAACGGTGAAGCCACCTTGCCAGGGCAGGCCTTTCATGCAGACGACAGTCCTGGCCCACGAGATGCCTATGGACAATCCAAGTGCGAAGCAGAAGCGGGCTTGAAGTTGATTGCAGAAGCGGGTGGCATCGAGATAGTCATCATTCGCCCGCCTCTAGTTTATGGCCCTGGGGTCAAGGCCAATTTTCGCTCGATGCTGCGCTGGGTGCGCGCGGGTATTCCGCTTCCGTTAGGTGCTATTCGAAATCGGCGCAGCCTAGTCTACCTTGGTAATTTGGTGGATTTAGTCTGTCGGTGCATTAATCATCCACGCGCTGCCAATCAGGTCTTCCTAGTCAGCGATGCCGTACCAATCTCGACATCAGTATTAATTGAGATGATTGCCTCGGCAATGGGCACTTCGCCTCGCCTTATCCCAGTGCCCGTTTGGATATTGCAGCTGGGCGCAATGATGCTACGCAAACAGGCTATCATGCAGCGCCTCGCGGAATCTCTAGAAGTGGATATTGAAAAAAACAGGCTCTTATTGGAATGGGCGCCGCCAGTACGGACTATAGATGGGCTAAAGGCAACGGTACGTCACTTCATGAGCCAGATCTAAGTATGATTATTTTTATTTGTATTTGCGTATTGATGCTTTCGTGTTGCTTGACGGGGTTGCTGCGTCGGTATGCATTGATCCATAGTTTGATAGATATTCCAAATGCGAGAAGCTCCCACGATGTGCCCACACCTCGAGGAGGCGGTGTTGCGATTGTTCTCAGCTTTTTGCTGATTGTTCCCATCCTAAGTTTTATGGGGGCAATTGATAGCCACACAATGGTTGCATACCTTGGAGGTGGACTATTAGTTGCGCTGATAGGGTTCGCTGACGATCATGGACATATTGCCGCTCGATGGCGACTTTGTGGGCATTTTATCGCTGCTGCATGGATATTGTTTTGGATCGGTGGTTTAGCGCCCTTGATATTCCCATGGGGCGAAGTCGATCTGAGATGGTGCGGTAATTTTCTCGCTTTATTATTCTTAGTGTGGATGCTGAATCTGTACAATTTCATGGATGGAATTGATGGCTTGGCAAGTGTGGAAGCCATCAGTACCTGCGGTGGGGCTTGCTTAATTTATATGCTCGCGGGAAACTTCCATTTGGTAGGTCTTCCGTTAGTAATTTCTTCTGCCGTAGGTGGCTTTCTAATGTGGAATTTTCCGCCCGCGAAAATTTTCATGGGTGATGCAGGGAGTGGTTTTTTAGGAATTATTATAGGAGCATTCGTGCTTCAAAGTGCTTGGAGTGAAGGTGGGTTTTTTTGGAGTTGGTTAATCCTGCTTGGCGTTTTTGTTGTGGATGCGACTTGGACGTTAGCCTACCGAATGATACGTGGTGAAAAAATTTACCAAGCGCATAGAAGCCACGCCTATCAATTTGCTTCGCGCCAGTTATCGAGTCATCGCGCGGTAACGATGGGCATAGCAGCTATTAATATCTTCTGGTTACTTCCATTAGCCATCGGGGCAGTGTGCGTTCCGAAAATAGGGGGAGTAATAGTGTGCATAGCTTACTTTCCGCTTTGTATACTTGCTTATAAATTTAGAGCAGGATGCGAGGAGTAGAGGTTATAAGGCAATCGCTAACCAGGGTTTATATCTTGTTGAGCGCTTTTTGGGGTCGGTGATGGTGTGTGATTAGTTGTTATTTGGTGTTGTGTGATGGCTGAACTTGTATTTTTATTCTATCAGTCCGTTTTAAAAGTTGAAATCATGGGTTAATTATATGGATAGTGGGGAGCTATACAGCATCACAGCTCCCGGAGATTAGTCGTTAAGGTTTTTGTTTGGTGCGAAGCTGAGTGTCTGAAAGAGCTACGGAGGCGGGCAGCCATCGGTAGTTCTTTCTCCATCGTCGTATTCAAATATAACGCATGACTCGACCTGGCCGTTAGGTGCTACCTTATTCCATAGACTTATCCCCTCACCTCCGTCTGAAAGTATTTGACTACTAGCATATGGAAGGTTTTTGATATCGAATTCATAATACCTATTGTCTTTTACGCTCGATAGTTCGAAGTTCTTAGTAATTATTTTTCCATCAGTTGATTGAAAGTGGAATGTAGCATCTCCATCATGGCCGGTCGCCCATGTGGCAAGCAGAACCTTTAAGCGCTTGACTGGTCTGTGCTCTCGTAAAACTGATTCTGAAATCTTTAAGACCAGGGGAGATGTTTTTGTTAGCTTAGTCGACGGCCTTAGCTGAGTTCCCTGTCCCTGTCCCTGTGTTTGAGTAGTTGTGATGTAGTATTTGGAGACCAACAGCTTGAGTGTTTCTCCACCAGAAGTGCATATGAATATAATTAAAAAGAAAAAGCCTATGGCGCGGCGGAAGTTGGTCTGGCCTCTATGAACTCCGGAGATTGCGTACGCTAGCATCAGCATGGGTACCAGAAAGTATCTACCTTGAACACCTTGAATAAATGTTGCTGGGTGAGGGTTGTAGGTAATTAGTAATGCAAAAAAAACCAATAGCACAGAGCAGGTTGCGCATATTGTCAATAGTAGGCGAGAGATTCTTTGCTCTTTCAGTGTGGATGGTTTTATTGTGCTAATAGCGACTCCCAGTAAAATTGCTGATAGCAAAATATACGTCGCGCTTGTAAATGGAGTGTCTAGCCAGCCAAGGTTTCCGATGAATGACTGATAATAAAATCCCTGAATCTCAGGTTTCGAGATTGTGGCAATAACTACTTGGAAGAACGAAAGCGGGTGCTGGATATAGTATAAAATTATATCCCCTGTAGGAGCGCCTGTGGTCACTCTTGTATCGACGGTATATTTTATTGCGATTGCAAGCCACGTGATCGTGGCGAGAGTTGAAAGGGTTGCCCCCCAAATCGTACTCTTATGTTTTGTGTAGAAAAAAGCTATGAATGGTAAGGCCAGCATCGGGAGGAGATGTACTCGGCTCGATATTAGCAGGAAAAGAGACAGTGATAGTATCGACGGTATCCATTTTTTTGTTTGAGGTCCATCCTGCGCTATGCGCATAAACAAAGAAATGGCTAGGACTGCAAGCGAGTTTGATATTCCGTCAAGGCTTGCAGATGAAAATTGGAATATCGTCATGGGAAGGGCTAATAGGGCCAGTGCCAGTGGCGATGTTTCATATATAGAAAGGGCGAATAGTAGTAGCGCAATTGATGTTAAAAGCGCTAATAGTCTTGCGAGTTTGTATGAGGTGTCGATTGAAAGGTTCAGGTGCTTGCCGAGGGTCAATGCCATGGCTTGTGGCAGGTAGATCGCAGGGAAATAATATCCAGTGCCTGGTGCGGGTGTGAATTCGGAGATTCCGGACCAGCGCTTTGAGTCTGCATTTTGTAGATCTTCTGTCGTGACTTTGTGCTGGCGGTCTTTCATGAAGGTAAGGTAGTAACCGTTCATGTAATCGAGCAATCCGGAATCTACTAGGCCTCCTGAACTTTGACCTGGTGGTGTATCTAATAGAAAGTTCCCCTCCGACAGCCAATAGGCACGCTTGACGTGATCAACTTCATCGGGTGACATGAATGGAGGTATGATTATGGATAATGCAAGCGAAATTAATCCAATTAAAATCGTACTGGTAATCCAATATCCTTTCGAAATGTAAAGTTTCATATCATCCTTTTCGTTAAGGTGTTGTAAAGCGGTATTATCTCAAATGGTCGATATGTTTGGGTTTTTTTTATTTCAGCGGTGCTGCGAACTCATGTCTGGCGTTGGAGTGGAGCGTCTGATTTGGGCTTCTTGACAGCTTGAGCTTACGTTTAGCGCGCTAAATATGCTCGATGGATCATATCCCTAGGAGCTGGTGTAACCAAAACAGTTGAAGGCACCCCGCGTGAAAGAGGGCAGTCATCGTGGTTTTTGGCGGACGTTAGTTTTCGAAGACCTAACACTCACGTGAAAAGCCACAATGACCAAATCTACTATGGCATTGACCGAGTTGGTTGGAAAAGGGATAGCCGCCGATTCGGTCACGCAAATGGTCGAGGGACTGTGAGGCGTCGGCTTCGACGTCAAAAGTCCTGACTGGGTAAACAGCCGCGACGGTTAACGTGCCGCCCCTGACAAAATCGCGCGGGCAATCCAGAGCTGAGGGTCTCCAACTACATCAAGGTAGCTATTTTCCTGGTTTTCGCCAGCCATGGCATAATACCGAAAAGACCATGGCAGCGGTGATCCAGAAAGCCTATATCCAAGGTATTTCGAGGTTAGAGGGGTCTTTATATATTTGTTTCCCATCTACCGCTACGCTGATAGCCACTATCTGCTGGGACGGGCCTGGTGCGCCTGCCCAACCTTGGATAGTCAGCTTATCGTTATCGAAGGATGCCGAGTCAACGTAGCCATCACCAAGGGAGGGTTGGTTCGCCGATGCCAGCTGATAGCTGGTGAGGTATAAAAAAAAAGCCAAAAGGCTTATGAAAAAAACCTTGTATCGGGAAAGGGGCGCGCTTAAGTATTTTGTTTTCATTGAGATAATCAAGCTTTTACCGTTATGATTATTCCGGCAATAATTACCGCGACGCCGACGAAATATTGAGTTTGAAATTTTTCACCAAAGAACAGATGGCTGCCGATGGGGACGATGACAAACGCAAGCGCCATGAGTGGATAGACCTTTCCAAGTTCTATCTTCTGTAAAACCCAGACCCATGCAATTGTAGTGATTCCGTATAGGGCGAACGCGCAGAATAGAGTTGACAGAAAGTTGATGTCAAAATAATTTCCGCTTTTATGCAGCGCGGAAGCGCTCACTTTGAACAATATTTGCCCGGCTGCAATGCCCAGTACGCAGATAATCGCAATAAAGTAGGTCATGCATCTTTCTCGCTGGTCTTGAGCGCTACCGGCTTTTTCGATAAGTGAAAAGGGCGTTTCGGAATCGACTGAATATCGTAGCCTAGGAAGGCCAATATGAATTGCGTTCCCAAAATCACGGGTAGCGCGGAGAGCATTACTGTACCGGCTGATGTCGCTATGCCCGACTGAAGAGATGTCGCCCAATGCGATAGGCCAAATAGTGCACCGATTGTGACCAATAATATGCCCACAGGAAGTTCTAATGAGGCGAGAGACATATCACGCAGGTAATAATTGTAGAAAATGCGTTTGCCAAAGTTTCTCATGTGCTTGACGAAAAATTCACCAATAATTTTCGAGATTTTTAAGTTGCTTACCTCGTCTGCATATTTGGCATCCATAGGAATATCGATCACTACGGCTCTTAATGTGTTTAGCCGGAATAGCATATCTGTTTCGAAGAAGTAGCGGCGGCTTATCTTGCTGAATGGAAGGTGTTTAGCCGCGTCGCGGTGGATTGCGGTATACCCGTTCGTGGGATCAAACAAGTCCCAATATCCTGAGGAAACTTTTGTCATGAATGACAAGGCTGCGTTGCCGAATAGTCGAATTTTTGGCATCTGCCGGATTTCTTCAAGGTCGAAAAAGCGATTACCCTTTGTGTAATCAGCCTCGCCACGAATGATAGGTTCGACAAACTTGTGTAGCAGTGACGGATCCATTTGGTTGTCGCCGTCAATTTTGACAAATATTTCCATGCCGTCGTCGATGGCGGCCTGGTAGCCAGCCATCACTGCACCACCTACGCCTTGGTTTTGTGCGTTTCTTACGACGGTAACTCGTGCATCAGTGTTGTGAAGCTCAACAAAATCTCCCGAGCCTTCCGGGCAGCAATCATCAACCGCGTAGATTTTTTCTACCTCGGGTCCGATGCCTGCAATAACAGACAGAATGTGAGCCTTCACCTTGTAGCATGGGATGACCACGGCTATCTTTGGATGTTTACTGTTCTGTTCTAAAGTCATCTGTTTAATGCCGTAAGATGGTTTTAAAGGTGTGAACGGCGGGTAGTTCCGCCGTTCTGTAACCGTTCTATATTAGTCAGATTCTATTGCAGCGAGGAGGGGAGGCAATGCCATAGTCCTCGGTATCAAAGGTCAGGTTCGGATTGTACGCCGGGTCCCGAGCGATTATATCCTTCCATTTTTCCTGCATGTAGTGAACTTCACTCATGAAGCGCTCCCGTTTGGCTGGAGTGTCTTCTACCCCGCGAGTCGCAGATTCATGATGGTAAAGATCTGCATTGGGCGTCCAGATATTCTGATACCCTGCCTGGTTGACCTTCAAACAGAAGTCCACATCGTTGAAAGCTATCTTCAGTTCGACTTCGTTCAGCCCGCCAACCTCCAAAAACGTATCCTTGCGTATGATCAGGCAGGCAGCGGTGACTGCAGACATGCCTTGAATAAGCGAGGCGCGGCCGAAGTAGCCGTGGTGTCCACGGGGCATGTACTTATGAGCATGACCTGCCAGCGTCAACGGTCCCATGATGATCCCCCCATGTTGCAGCCGGTCATCCGGGTACCACAGGCGTGCGCCAACGGCACCTGCGCCTGGCTGCAAAGCAAGAGAAACCATTTCGCTCAGCCAGTCGCCATTAATCACTTCGATATCGTTATTAATGAGGCCGATCAGTTCACCGCTTGCCGCTTCGACCGCGCGGTTATTCAGCGCAGAATAGTTGAAGGGGCCATCGTCGCGGATCAAGCGCACCTTAGGCATCAGCCTAAGCTCATCGAAATAGGCCAAACTGTCGGAATCGTCGGAGCCATTGTCGACCAGGATGATTTCGTAGTTTGGATAACTGGTTTTTTCGAAAATGCTATCAATGCATTGTTTTACCAGCGCCTTCGCGTTGCGGGTCGGAATGATCAGGGACACCAAAGGCGGCTCAGCCGGCAGGTCGTAATGAACCCTGTACATGCCAAAGTCCAATAGCTCGGTGTGCCCGGAGATCCCTGTACGTCGCAAGTGTTCATCCAATGCCCGCTGGCCTGCTAGCTGTGCATAGGGTTTTTCGCCTGGCGACATTGCGGTACTGCCGGCATGGATGCGCCAGTGGTATAGCACTCGCGGGATATGGATGATCTGCTCGTCCTTGACCTGCTCGGTGCAGCGAAGCGCCAGGTCGTAATCCTGTGACCCCTCCATGCCGATGCGGAAACGACCGACCTGTTCTACCAGGTCTCGGCGGTAAGCACCCAGGTGGCTGATCATGTTGTGCGAGCGGAACAGGTAGCGGTTCCAATCGGTTTTGAAGTAAGGAGCCGAGCGATTGCCGTGTATGTCTATCTTGTCTTCGTCAGAGTAGATCAGGGCTACGTCAGGGTTTTCAACTACCGTACGTGCAATCCAGTAAAGCGCATGAGCTGGTAGTAGGTCATCATTATCCATGAGCGCGACATAGGTGCCCTTGGCGATGTCCAGCGTCGAGTTGGTCGCGTTGGAAATGTGACCGTTTTGCTTGCGGTAGACAACATTGATGCGTTTGTCCGCTTTGCTCAAGCGCTTCAGGCACGCTTTCACTTTTGGATCTGTAGACGCATCATCCGCAATGCACAACTGCCAGTGAGGGTAAAGTTGTGATTGAACGCTTTTAACCGCCTCCTCGAGCATTTCCAGTGGCGGATTGTAGACCGGCATCAAGATCGAGATCAGTGGGGCGTTCCCCCAGCTCTCGATGTCGCCGAGGATTTTTGAACGGTCCCCATCTGTCAAGGTGTCGTAGTTCTTGACCCACAGAGAGTAGTCGGTCGCAGGGGCGCCCTCCTGATCGCTGGACACGGGTACTATGCCGTAACCTGTGCGAACCAGACGGATCCGGGTCCGAAGCTCGGAAATGCCTCCCCGTCGAAGCACACTCACTACCTTGCGTAGCGTGACGATGAGGCCGCCGTTGCGCTGGATAACGCCCGCGGCAATGCTCTTGGCTCTTCGGGTTTTGCGTGCCAGGCGGCCCAGCAGGCGCAGGGGGCGCGTGATCTTGATGCTCATCGAGTTGTTGAGCGCTATGGCCGCCAGGTTCAGGTGGTGGATATGGGTATCTTTAGCCGCCAGTTCATGAATCTGGTTTAGCGTGATGTTGTGGATGTGGACATCTTTGTCATTCAACTGACTCTGGTGAATACCCTCGATGTTGCGCAGGTGCTCGTCCTTTAGCTGTAGTTGGTACGCATGCTCAAGCTCCAGGGCTTTGATAGACAGGTCCCCATGGGTCTTGAGTTCCTGCTGATAGGCCTGCCGCTGAGCCTTCAGCTCCGCCGACATTTCCTTGAGCCGTGCTTCCCGCTCTGCGAGCAGATGGTTGAGCTTCTTATTGATACCAAGCAGCAGCTGCAACGGTGCATGGAGGTCTTGTTGAGCCTCCTGAACGTCGCCTTGATTCTCAAGCTTAATCTCTTGGGCAATTCTCTCATCGGTATGAAGCACGATCTCCATTTCCAATGTCAACTGTGCTTGCGGCTGCAGAATCGAGAGGTCGATCGGCAGTTGGAAGTTCGGATCGTTATTCATGCTCAAGAAAAAGCCTGAGTAATCCGGCCGCGCCACCTGCATCAACCCAGAGATGTTGCGCAGCTCGTCCAGGCGGCCGCTCCATGCCCACAGGATGCTGCCTTGGCCCATGATGCGCATGTAGTTGATGGAAAATGAGATGCGTGTGTCAACCGGGTCCAGGCGAATGAACCGGGAGGTATGCTCGAATTCCGAGAAATTAAAGCTCAGCGTCTGCTTACCCGGAAGAATTTCGATAGTCCGCGTTGCGTCCTCGGAAAAGCTGCCCTCTTCATCGCTATAATATAGCTTGGCGTGCATGACCGCGCGGCTAGCAAGCTTCTTCTGGTCGATAGGTTCATCGGGCGCCCAGTCCAGAAAGTGGTGTGCAGCCCTCCCGGTCACGCGCTCCTGGAATTCAGCTTCTTTGGCGATGTAATTTTCTAGCTGGGTGCCAGTGACTTCCAGGCCTGCAGCATCTAGAACACCGATGATGAATTGGCGCCGGCTGGGGGGGACCGAACTAACGACAAACGGGTTGGCGGAGGCGATCAGCAAGAGAAGCGCTCGCATCAGCAGCTGGCCTAGCGGAACACCTGAAGTCATCTCCCATTCGATGTCGATCAGTGCGGGAGCCTGATCCTCATGGATAACGATATTCTGCGGTACAGCGTCGATGAAATTCCCTGGCAGGATACGGCTTACGTTATCCAGCGGCATACCGTAGCCGCGCTTGTCCAAGAGGGTTTCCAAGCATTCCAGGTATTTCTTCAGAAACCCGCCAAAGTCGCTGATCGTCCAGTTCTGCGTGGCGGCGATATCGAGGAAGTCTTCGCTCAGTACATGACCCCGGACGTAACTATCACGCGCGGGCAGAATGTAATTGAATTCGCTTTCATCATCATCGCCTTCGATGGTGCTCAGCCGCCGATATTCGACTTCTATGCCGTTTTCCTTTTCTACAAAGCGGGACTCTTTGCAGTATTCGGTTTTGCGGCCTGTACTGTAATGGAAGGCGAGGATGTCTTCTGGAATGGTCGGTCGAGTGTTGAGTGAGGCCGCCACCAAGAACGAGTTGGCCATCTCCATGCCGAGGCCGTTGTCTATGACCACCGGCCACGCGTGCTCCAGATTGAAAAACGTGTCGCTTGGAAGTTGTGGATCTTTCTTGACGTTCTGCCAGGCGAGCGCTGCTGCGTCGAACCCTCTTGCCTGGAAGCCGCGCTCGGTGGTGATCGAGTTGGGCAGTTTGTAGTCAGGGCTGGGGGAAAGGAACTCGGACTGAGTAAAACCGGCCTCCTTGATGAGGTCGGCGAGTTCTTTGCGCCCGAAGGTCTTGGGCTGGCCTTTGAGATATCGGCCCTCGATACCGTACATGGCAACGCCCAGGTGGTCTTCCGGGGCGCCCGCGAAATACTTTAGGCCAAGCTGGTTTTCGATGGCAATGAACAAATGGCCGTCAGGCTTGAGCAGCCCGCGGATACGTTGCAGCATACCCAGGGCCGGGTCGTCGGCATTGCTGAACATGCTGGCGTATTCCAGCACGCCTATCAGCGTAATCACGTCGAACTGGTGATCGGTAGTGAAGTCGTCGAAGCGTTCGGTCAGGACTGTTACGTTGTCAAGATCGCGGGTACGGCTTGCGGCCATTTCCGCGCGCCGAGGGCTACCTTCCAAGCTCAGGATCTGACCGCCGCATTCACCCAGGTAGCGGCTGATTGCACCGCATCCCGCACCAATCTCGAGAACCGTACCCCCCAGATAGGGTTCGAATGGGCGCAAGATATTGCCGCGCGCAGAACTCAAGTGGTAAAGGGTTGCCCAGTCGGTGCAGTGCTTGCGCAATTCGGCGGACAGCACCGATACGTCGCTGGCTTGGCGAATGATATTGCCGAGTTTTACCTCTGTCGCATCGCCGTCGCTATAGGCGATGCCTTTGTAATGAGGACGGCCCCAAACTCCGGTCGTTTCGTCCAGAGTGTAACCTTGCCGTTCAAGATCAAACATTATCATGTACCTGATCAATTTCCATTGAGACAGCCAGATCAATCAGGCCGAGCAATTTTGGGGTGGGTGAAACCACGAAGTGCAGAGAGTCATAACGGCGATCGTGCGGTACGATCTCCTCGCCTTCACGCGATGCGAGGCCCAGCGAAATGAAATAGTCGCCGGTGCCGAGCCGCGCCACGAACTTCAGACTTGCACGTGCATGGGTGTCGGCTGCACCGATATTCTGAATGCCTTCGCATTCCTGCATGAAAGAGTTGGTGCCATAAACCGTGACGCCTTCTTTGGTCTTGATGGTAAAGCCCAGGATAGGATTCACGATTAGCCGGTTAAACCGTACAGCGACATGCAACACGACTTCTTCACCTGACTCTACCGAGTTAGGGAATTCCCGGCCACCTGCGGACAGGTGATAGTCGAGCAACGTCGCACCGCCATCGCCCCAGCGGTACTCATGGGGATTGTAACCAATCCTTGTCGAGAATGTGTCGCTATTGAAGTCCAGGAGTGGGTCAACGACATTGGTTTGGCCGGACTCTTGGGGGGGCAAGGTTGATGCGTCAGGGGAGGCGCTTTCTTCAGGCCTCTTTTCGCGCCCAAACAGAATGTCCAGATAGCGGTTGACCACTGGGCGAGAGCTGCCAATCATCTCGACCCGACTACGGTCCAGCAGGATAGCTCGATTGCAGTGGGTGACTACTTGCTCACTTGCGTGGGTCACCAGCAGGATGCTGGTGCCATTTTCTTTCAGTTGTCTCAGGCGCTCGAAGCATTTGGCTTGGAAGCGCGCGTCACCGACGGATAGTGCCTCGTCGACAATCAGGATTTCCGGATCTACTTGGGCCTGAACGGCAAACGCCAACCTTACGGCCATGCCGCTGGAGTAGGCTTTGACGGGTTGGTCGATGAATTCGCCGATGTCAGCGAATCCGGCAATTGCATCAAAGCGTTCATCGATTTCGTCCTTGCTCAAGCCAAGCACAGCGCCATTGAGGTAGACGTTCTCACGGCCACTGAACTCTGGGTTGAAGCCCGATCCCAGTTCAAGCAGAGCGGCAATGCGGCCTTGTGTTTCTATTTGGCCCGCGGTTGGCATCAGCGTACCGCAGATGATCTGCAGCAAGGTCGATTTGCCTGAGCCGTTTCGGCCTACGATACCTACTGTTTCACCTTTCTGCACATCGAAAGAAACATTGCGAAGTGCCCAGAACTCCTTCCCATAGGTAGTCACCTTGTCACCGAGTATGCGCTGTATTCTCGGGACGATGGACTGCTTCAGGCGATCCGATGGTTTCTCGTAGGTATAGAAACACTTGGAGACATCTTGAACGCTGATCGCGAATTCATCAGAGGACATCGGCAAACCCCTTGCGAGTTTTTTGAAAGAGCCAGAAGCCCGCTGCGGCAATCACCACACCCACGAGCAGGGCGATGGCCAGATGATTCCATTGTGGAAGGTTGCCCATCAGCAGCACGCTGCGGCTTTCCTCAATGATGTACGTAAGTGGGTTGAGCTGCATCCAAGGGCGATAGGCTTCCGGCAAGGAGGCTATGGGGTAAAGCACGGGGGACAGGAACATCAGGACAGTGGTCAATACACCGATGATTTGTCCCACATCGCGCAAGTAGACACCTAGCGACGCCAGTAGCCAACTGATACCCAGGGTGCCGAGAATCAGCGGCACGAGGACCAGGGGGAAGAAGATGGCAGTCCAACTGAGAGTATGTGCCAGTGCCAGTTGTGCCAGCAGTAGGACAATCAGGCTGATACAACCATGGAAGATCGCCGAGCCCAAGGAAATGACTGGCAGGATCTCGATCGGGAACAGTACCTTCTTTACATAGTTGGCGTTGGACATGATCAGAGATGGCGAGCGGTTAGCGCATTCAGCGAATACCCCATGCACGATCATTCCAACGAACAGCAGGATCGCGAAGCCACCTTTGCCAGGATCTGTTCCCGCCCATCGAGAGTTGAAAATTTCCGAAAATACAAATGTATACACCGCCAGCATCAACACAGGGTTGAAGAACGACCAGGCCAGGCCCATCACTGACCCTCGGTACCGACCAATGACTTCGCGTTTGGTCATTTGTGCGATCAATTGCCTGTTGACCCACAGGCTGCGAACCATACTGAGTGGATCTGAAGCAGGGGCAAGGTGCGGATTCACAGGTCAAATACCTCTGCTTCGCTCCAGCGTTTTGCTGCCTGGTCTTTCGACGAAAGGATTGGGGTACCCTCGAATTGCCAGTCGATACCAAGGTGTGGGTCATCCCAGGCCAGGCTTCGTTCGTATTGTGGTGCGTAATAGTCCGTCGTCTTGTACAGAAATTCGGCTTTTTCCGACAGAACAATAAAGCCGTGGGCAAAACCGGCCGGAATCCAGAGTTGATGACGATTGCTGGCACTCAGTCGCGCACTGACCCATTGGCCGAAAGTAGGCGCGTGCCGTCGCAGGTCTACCGCCACGTCCAGCACTTCGCCAGCGATAACTCTTACGAGTTTGCCTTGCGGTTGCTGGATCTGGTAGTGCAGGCCGCGCAGCACACCTTGGGATGAACTGGAATGGTTGTCCTGGACGAACGTAACCGAGCTGCTGACTGCTTCCTCGAAGACCTTCTGATTGAAGCTTTCATAGAAAAAGCCGCGACCGTCGCCAAACACGGTCGGCTCAAAGAGGATGACCTCAGGAATGGCAAGAGGGGTTGCATTCATTGACGCAGAATCTCCACAGAAAATTCAAGGCAAGGGGAGGCGTTGCCGCGATAGGCGGCAAGGTCCGGAATCCGGGGTAGTCATGCAGAAAGGGCACATAGAGGAGGGCAGTACCACACGAATTTCTCGATAACGCGGCCAATTGGGCAATTGACCGGATGCCGAACGGCGATTGGTCCGGCCATGAAATTCGTTGTGTGCCTCATCTGCAGTCCGTTTCCATTCGATCTGGGTACATGGGGGCTCGCCAGCGGTGCCGCCAGGGGCGATCACTGTGGACGGTTCGGCGAAGCAAGATGCTTTCATCTGCTGACTCCCGGAGAAGCGAGGAGATGGGTAGGGTCGCGTTTCCCTGATAGCATTTTGATGCTGTCACGAGCATTCAGCCGCCAACGGTATCATAAAATATGTAATGGCTGAATGGTTGGCGCCCAAGCGTTGCGAGCCCTTTTTTATCCTTTCCATGCGGGGTCAGATCTTGTTCATGGCAGCGGCTATCAACAGGGTGATATTGCCCTGTAGCGTCTGTCGATAAACACCCGCTTTTTGCATCAGGCATATGCGCTGTGCAAAGGGGCTTTTTCTGGCTGCTTCGAATTGCTGGAGGATGCGGCTGCTTGATGGGCTTAGAAACGGTCTCAGATTCTTGAGCGCGATAAGGTTCTGTTCACTCCAACTGCTGAATCGTCCGGTGAACATCTTTCCCAGACGTTCAACGCGTTGGCGAATGCTCGAGTTGGCCCCTATCAGATTGCCGCCGTGCTGGCGATAGTCAATCGACGGGGTCGGATCGAAGACGGTGATGCCACCGCACCCACTAACGATCATGTAGGTTAGCCAGTCATGCGCGACGATGGGGGCATCGCGATCCACCCTGCACAGAAGGTTGCGGGCCTGGTCATTGATCATCATGGTGTTGGCGCCCGCGATGCTCTGAACCAGTGCATTGTTAAAGCTAGGGGAGCGATTGAAGAGCGGCGAAAAACCGATATGCCGGCGTTGGTCGTCGATGAGCCTGGTCCGGGAGCAGTAAAGGCCAGGGGTATGCGCAGGCAAGGATTGCAGGGCGAAGATGCTGCGCTGGAGCTTGTCGGGAAACCAGAGGTCATCCTGGTCACAAAATGCGTAGTAGTCAGCTTTTATGTGTTGATTGCCGATCAAGGACATGAAGTTTTTGCCAAAGCCGTCCTGCGGGCCTTTCAGTATTACCAGCTTCGTCGGGCCAAGGCGCCGCTGGTAGGCGTGCAGGATTTCGAGCGTGGCATCGGTGGAACCATCGTCAGAAACGTAGAGCGTCCACTGTGAGTGAGTCTGCTGCAGGATGGAGGACAGCTGTTCATCCAGAAACTGTGCACCGTTGAAGGTACAGAGTAGAACCGCCACTTCTGCGCAGCTGCTTGTATTTTGCGTGTTCATGCCGTGTTTATGTCCAGCCGCAGGTTCAGTCGGTTCGATGCCGTATCAGTCATGATTTTTCTCAGGCTTCGGTGCTAACAAGCACAGTCAAGCAGGTAGCTGTTTCTCGCCATTGCTCCGCTTCGATAATAACGAGATTTACACTCCGTGTGATGGATAAGATTTGCCTTGGGCTACGGAACTCGCGGGTCCGAGGGTAGTCTCCCGCTGTGGTACCGTGACGGCGATGTTATCGCAGAGCGTGTGATGGTTGCCTCCAGGGGGAGGGTGATCTCGTCAACAAATGTTGCCAAGGTAGCGCATGGGTATCTTTTTTCCGGGCCAAACAAGCACGTTGGCCTGGTTTTTGTGAGCCAAACCGCTGAACGACTCCTTCGCGATCGGTCTGGGGCCTAATCATGGACATGCCTGCGCTGCGATGGAAAAATGACGACTTGAATGCCAGTAGTCGCAACAGATTGGCGTGGATGGTGTTTTTCGTGCCACGAGTGGTTACTGTGAACTACGATGCACTATGCATCTAACGGAATGGGCGGTTGGCTGACGGATCTATGGATAAATTGAGAGCGTACCTGCTTGCTTTGCCCAGGCGTACCAAACGACTGCTACAGGTCGGCACCGATGTCGCGCTGGTCTGGGCTGCCTTGTGGCTGGCGTTCATCGTCCGGCTAGGCGTAGAGGACATGTATAACCCTTTGCGCGTCCATTTCTGGTTATTCCTGTGCGCGCCAGTGGTAGCGATTCCTTTGTTTGTCCGCTTTGGCATGTACCGTGCGGTAATGCGTTATTTCGGCAACGATGCCTTGATCGCCATTGTCAAGGCGGTCAGCTTGTCTTCTCTGATCCTGGCAGTCGTTGTCTATTGGTACAGTAATCATGAGGTCGTGGTTCCCCGCTCGATTATTTTCAACTACTGGTGGTTAAGCCTCGTCATCATTGGGGGGCTGCGGCTGGGGATGCGGCAATACTTCATGGGCGACTGGTTCACCTCGGTCAATTACGTACCTTTTCGCACACGCGAAGAGGGGTTGACCAAGGTTGCGATATACGGCGCCGGGGTAGCGGGAAACCAGTTGGTTGCTGCGCTGCGCATGGGGCGAGTGATGCGTCCTGTAGCATTTATTGACGATGATAACAGTATCGCTGACCGGATCATTTCCGGGCTCCAGGTGTTTAAGCCTAAACACATACAGCAAATGATCGATGTCACCGGTGCTCAAGAGTTGCTGCTGGCTTTGCCTTCAACCACACGAGCGCGACGAAGGGAAATTCTGGGCTTTCTCGAAGGTTTCCCGTTGCACGTGCGCAGTGTTCCCAACTTTACTGACCTGGCCAGCGGACGAGTCAAGGTCGACGATATCCAGGAGGTCGACATCGCCGACCTTTTGGGGCGCGATGCGGTGCCTGCACAAGATGATCTGCTCGAGCATTGCATCAAGGGCAAGGCCGTGATGGTTACGGGCGCGGGCGGGTCGATCGGCTCTGAGCTATGCCGGCAGATCCTCTTGCTCAAACCCCGTCTGCTGGTGTTGTTCGAGCATAGCGAATTCAACCTCTACACCATCATCACTGAATTGGAGCAGCGTCAGAGCCGGGAGGCGTTCAATGTAAAACTGCTCCCCATCCTTGGTTCCGTACGCCATCCCGCCAAATTGCTGGATGTCATGAAAACGTGGGGCGTGGAGACGGTTTATCATGCTGCCGCGTATAAGCACGTGCCTATGGTGGAGCACAACATAGCGGAAGGTGTTCTGAACAACGTCATCGGTACCCTGAACACCGCCCAGGCGGCCCTGCAAGTAGGTGTCGCCAACTTTGTGCTGATTTCCACTGACAAGGCGGTGAGGCCCACGAACATCATGGGAAGCACCAAGCGGCTCGCCGAAATGACGTTGCAGGCGCTCAGCAGGGAGTTGGCACCCGTGTTGTATGGTGACCCCGCAAATGTGGCGAGGGTCAACAAGACCCGGTTCACCATGGTCCGATTTGGCAACGTGTTGGGATCTTCAGGATCGGTGATCCCGCTGTTTTATAAACAAATCAGGACCGGTGGCCCCTTGACGGTCACGCACCCCAAGATCACCCGCTATTTCATGACCATCCCAGAAGCTGCCCAGTTAGTGATCCAGGCCGGGTCGATGGGAAGGGGGGGCGATGTGTTTGTCCTCGACATGGGGGAGCCTGTTCGCATTGCCGAGCTAGCGGAAAAGATGGTTCATCTGTCAGGCCTGAGCGTGCGCTCTGAGAGAAACCCCCAGGGTGACATCTCCATCGAGTTCACCGGTCTGCGTCCGGGAGAAAAACTTTACGAGGAGTTGCTGATAGGCGACAACGTAGAGGCGACACGACATCCAATGATCATGAGTGCCCGCGAGGACCATCTGCATTGGGACCTGCTCAAGGAACGTTTCTCTGAGCTTCTCAGGGCGCTCGATGCAGATGATTACGCTACGGTGCGGCAATTGTTGCGCGAAACCGTGAGTGGCTATGCGCCGGACGGCGACATTGTTGACTGGATTTACCAGCAGCAGCGTAACGAGCCCTGACTCCTGAGATCTTCCATCCGATCGGCCCGTACGTGAATGGCCGTCCTCATTCTCTACCCTCCCTAAGGTCACTGGCGTCTCGAGCTCGCTTCGCGGGCTCTAGTCTATGCCTTTGAGATAAAAAGTTTCACCTCGTCAACTTCTGTATCATTTTGCTCACGTGGTGGGGTATAGTTTCCCTATTAAAGGAGGCCATTTGCCATGCCGGTTGAAAGGGAAGCTGTACTCGAGCAAGCACTGATTGCTATGTTGGGCGCTGCGAAAGATATGGGAGTTGAAACGGACGTGCTGGTTTCAACTGCAATGAATGGGCTCTTGGCCAATGCGTCTTACCGTTGGATCAAGGCCTCAGCGTTGAACTCAGTGATCAATGAGATGGCAATGGCCCATTTTGCCCAGGCTGCCAGGCCTGAACAGGTACTCGCAGAGCGTGAACGTCTGTCGCATCTGGAGTCCCGATAGCGACAATAATTTTCCGATCCAGCAATATCGCTAGCACTGCTGTCCCCCGTTGTTATAGGCTAAGCCTCTAACTGGGCGGAGGCGGGCCTGTGTCGACTGATCGTGAGCTCATATTGCAACAGGCTCTGTTGGCCGTCGTTGGCGCTGCCGTTGAAATGGGGCTGGAGTCCGATTTTCTCGTGGCCGCTGCCATGCAGGGCTTGGTAGACGGGGCGCGTTACCGTCGCATTGATCGTGAATACCTTCCTCTTGTATTCGTGGCGATGACTGAAGCTCATAGTGCCCAAGTAATCGGCTCCTGCAAGCTTAAGCGGCGTACCGGTGAGAAGGAGGACGTGGCGATTTCAACATCCGATTGAGGTTGCGTCTTTCATCTCTGACATATCCCATTACTCATATGCACTGGCCGGCTCTACATCATGAGCTAGGTTGAAGAGGCGGCTCAGGAAAGCCGCCCTTGAACCCTTTGATGTCATGGAGCTTCCCAATGCGTATACCGTCTCTCGCGTCCCTGCTGTTCGTCATCCTCGCCAGCGCCTCCATCGCCGCCAACGCGGCCCCGCCAGCCACCGCTCAGCCCGCCGCGCCTGTGGTGATGGTGCAGGGTGACAAGGTCAACCTGAACAAGGCCGACGCCGAAACCCTGCAGCGCGAACTCGCCGGCATCGGCCTGGCCAAGGCCCAGGCCATCGTTGCCCACCGCGAAACCAACGGCCCGTTCAACTCGGTCGATGAATTGCTGGAGGTGAAAGGGATCGGCAAGTCATTGCTGGACAAAAACCGCGAAATACTCGCGCTGGAGTAACCCGCTAGCCTGCGCAGCATCAGTTGAGAACGATGCTACCATCCTGGTGCTGCCGTACCAGCGTGTACGGCAGGGCCAGCGTATCGAGGGTGGCAGAGGCGCCCAGCTCGACCAGATAGCCCAGGGTCCTCGAGGTGGACGCTTGCGTGGTCTCTCCGGCGGGCAGGGGGGCGTGCAGCGAGCAGAAGTCGTACATCACGCCGCTATAAACCCTGGGCACCGCGCCGCAATAAGTCTTGACGTCGTTGAGGTTCTTGATCGTGACCTGGTCGTCGCGCATGACGGTTGTCACCGTACCACACCCGGTGAGGGTGGCTGCCAGCAGCAGAATGAATGCCTTCATGTGAATCGTCCTTGTGGGGGCTGGGCAATGTATCGGTGATCATACATCCACCAAGAGAACACTTTCCTCTGAATTTCCATCACCCGAGTGTCAGCTCCCGATAGTCGTCGAACAATTAAATGTTGATCGTCATATTATGCGGATAGTATTGTGATCGTAATCTAAATAGGCGGGTGTTCGTACACCCGCTTCTTTATTGACCGTCACAGGTGTCAGGCAAGGAAATCAAGATGCACAACCGCAGAATCGTCATCACAGGCATGGGCCTGGTCTCTCCACTGGGCTGTGGCGTGGAGGCCGTATGGCGCCGCCTGCTTCAAGGCCAGTCGGGGTTGGGCCTGTTGCCCGAGGAGGTTGTTGCCGACCTGCCCGCGCGGGTTGGTGGCAGGGTACCCACACTGGCGCAAGACCCGGAGGCGGGCTTCGATCCGGATACCGCCGCGCCACCCAAGGAACAGAAGAAGATGGACCGCTTCATCCTGTTCGCCCTGGGCGCTGCCCGTGAAGCCTTGGCCCAGGCCGGGTGGGCACCGACGGAGGAAGCGGAGCGTGAGCGCACCGCCACCGTGATTGGTTCCGGCATCGGCGGCTTTGGCACCATCGTCGATGCGGTGCGTACTACCGACAGCCGGGGCCCGCGCAAATTGTCGCCGTTCACCATTCCCGCGTTCCTGGTGAACCTGGCGGCCGGGCATGTCTCGATCCAGCACGGCTTCAAGGGACCATTGGGCGCACCGGTCACGGCCTGTGCCGCTGGGGTGCAGGCCATCGGTGACGCGGCGCGGCTGATTCGCGCCGGTGAAGCGGATATCGCGGTATGCGGTGGGGCCGAAGCGGCGATCGACCGGGTGAGCCTGGGCGGTTTTGCCGCCGCGCGCGCCCTGTCCACCGGGTTCAACGATACCCCGAGCCGGGCGTCTCGGCCCTTCGACCGTGACCGGGATGGTTTTGTCATGGGTGAAGGTGCCGGTGTACTGGTGATCGAGGCCTTGGACCACGCCTTGGCACGGGGCGCCACCCCGCTGGCAGAACTGGTGGGCTATGGCACCAGCGCCGATGCCTATCATCTGACCGCGGGGCCCGAGGACGGCAGCGGCGCTCGCCGGGCCATGACCCAGGCGTTGGCCCAGGCTGGCGTGGAGCCGGCGCAGGTGCAGCACCTCAATGCCCACGCCACATCGACGCCGGTGGGTGACAAGGGTGAATTGGCGGCTATCCGCTCATTGTTCGGCACCGGGCAGGGGCCGGCCATCACTTCGACCAAATCGGCCACCGGCCACTTGCTGGGTGCGGCGGGTGGCATCGAGGCGATCTTCACCTTGCTGGCCCTGCGCGATCAGATCGCGCCGGCGACCTTGAACCTGGAACACCCGGACGAGCTCGCCGAAGGCCTGGACATCGTCAGCGGCCAGTCGCGCAAGATGGACATCGAGTACGCCCTGTCCAACGGCTTCGGCTTTGGCGGGGTGAACGCCAGCGTACTGTTCAAGCGCTGGACGTGAAGACGCTCAGCAGGCTTCGTCCGCCTGTCGCTTGAGTGCCTGGCGTGCGGTGTCGAGGATGCGCAGCGACAGCTGTGGGTCTTCGACACTGCGCGACAGCATCAGCGCACCGACCAGCGTCGACAGCATGACCACGCTTTGCTCATCGGCGTCGGCGGCGTTCAGCGTCGCGGCAATGCGCGCGAGGCGGTCTTGCACCCCGCGGTCGGTGACCGCGCTGGCCTGGCCCCGTTGCCCCAGTTCCGCTGCCATGGTCGGCAGCGGGCAGCCACGCTCGGGGGCGTCGCGGTGGGCGGGGCTCAGGTAGGTGTCGATGAAGCTGTGCAGGGGGTTGTGCTTGGCGAAGGCCTTCTCGCACACCTCGGTCAATTCGTTGGTTGCCGCCTGCAGCGCGGTCTCCACCAACTCATCCTTGGACTTGAAGTGCGCATAGAAGCCGCCATGGGTCAGGCCCAGTGCTTTCATCAGGGGCTGCAGGCCGGTGGCAGCGATGCCATCACGGCGAAAGCGCGCAGCGGCTTCCTTGACGATACGGTCGTGGGTCTGGGCTTTATGGTCTGCGGAGTAACGCACGAGCGATACCCTCCCTCATGGCTCATGGAATGGTGGGTATAATTCTAACAGGTTACGCAGCCACCAGACCCATGTCGCTGTTCACCGCAGGACCGGCGCGCCGTTCATCAGCGGTTTTGCGCATCCCGGGCATCAGCCTCGGCATTGCGCTGCGCCACTTTGCGCCGCTGTTCATCGGTGAGCTCCACCTTGTCGGCGCTGTCACGCAACATCATCAGGCCGCCGACGATCGAGCCGATCGCGACCACCAGAATCAACCAGGCATACCACGGCATGGCCACTTCTCCTTGAGCGCCGAGCTCGCCGCCAGGCTGGCGACGAAAGACGGGGCTTGTACTCCGTTGGAGCCCAAGCGCTCGGCAGTGGTTCCATTATAGGGCCCAGACTACAGGCCCGTGAGCATGGCGTCCGCCGGGGCGCTGGCGCGGGCCGCGCCGGTCATCAGGAAGTACAGGAAGCCCACGACCATGAAGGCAAGGAAAATCAGCCCGATCAGCGCGTTGAACCAGGCCATAGCGACCAGGCAGACCACCGCCAGCACCAGGGCGATGCCCGGCACGATGGGGTAGCCGGGGGCGCGAAAGCTGCGTTCCAGGTCAGGTTCGCTGCGGCGCAGCTTGAACAGGCTGAGCATGCTCATGATGTACATGACGATGGCGCCGAACACGGCCATGGTGATCATCGCCGCGGTGAGGCTCATGCCGCCCAGGTTGATCAGGCCGTCGCTGTAGATGGCGGCGATGCCGACCACCCCGCCAGCGATGATGGCCCGGTGCGGGGTCTGGAAGCGCGACAGCTTGGCCAGGCCACGAGGCAGGTAGCCCGCGCGGGCAAGGGCAAAGCATTGGCGCGAATAACCAAGGATGATGCCGTGGAAACTGGCGACCAGGCCGAACAGGCCAATCCACACCAGCATGTGCAGCCAACCCGAGCCTTCGCCCACCACGATTTTCATCGCCTGGGGCAGCGGGTCGTTGATGTTGGCCAGGGCCCGCCAGTCACCCACGCCGCCAGCGAAGAACATCACGCCCACGGCCAACAGCACCAGGGTGAGGATGCCGCTGATGTAGGCCTTGGGAATGGTGCGTCTGGGGTCCTTGGCTTCCTCGGCCGCCATGGCGGCGCCTTCGATGGCCAGGAAGAACCAGATGGCGAAAGGGATGGCGGCGAACATGCCGCTGACTGCGCCCAGGCTGAAGGTGTTCTCGCCGGCCCAGCCGTTGGCCACGAAGTTGCTGACGCTGAAGCCGGGGGCGACCACGCCCATGAACACCAGCAGCTCGATCACCGCCAGAACGCACACCACCAGTTCGAAGGTGGCCGCCAGTTGCACGCCGAGTATGTTCAAGGCCATGAACACGATGTAGGCGCCCAGCGCCGCATGGTGCGGGTCCAGCGCTGGCCACTGCACGTTGAGGTAGGCACCGATGGCCAGCGCGATGGCCGGTGGGGCGAAGACAAACTCGATCAGGGTCGCGAGCCCGGCGATGAGGCCGCCCTTTTCACCAAATGCCCGGCGGCTATAGGCGAACGGCCCGCCCGCGTGGGGAATGGCCGTGGTCAACTCGGTGAAACTGAAGATGAAGCAGGTGTACAGGGTGGCAACCATCAATGAGGTCACCAGAAAACCCAGGGTGCCCGCCACGCCCCAGCCGTAGCTCCAGCCGAAGTACTCCCCGGAAATCACCAGCCCCACCGCGATACCCCACAGGTGCAGCGTGCCCAGGGTGGGTTTGAGTTGCGTAGTCATGACGGCTCCCTCGTGTGATTGGAACGTTCGTGCCGGTTTCCCTGCAGTGGCCGTGCCACCTGCAGGAAAAGGGTCGCAATGGCCCCGAATGGGTCGCGGATGGGGATGTGAGAAGGCGGTGGTGCGTTTTTCCCGCGCCTGGCCTGGCCGCACAAGGTTCACAAGTGTGCCGTGGGCCCGGGCGAAGCGCGGGAAGGGGGCACCACCGATCCCCCTCGCTGCCCCGTAGGCCATGAAAATCCGCTACAATGCGCGCCGATTTCGACTTGCCCCTTTGAGAGCCCGCCCATGTCCGCTTGCCAGACTCCCATCATCGTCGCCCTGGATTTCCCTACCCGTGACGCCGCCCTGAAACTGGCCGACCAGTTGGACCCCAAGCTGTGCCGCGTGAAGGTCGGCAAGGAACTGTTCACCAGCAGCGCCTCGGGTATCGTCGAGACCTTGAACGACAAGGGCTTCGAAGTGTTCCTGGACCTGAAATTCCATGACATCCCCAATACCACTGCCATGGCGGTGAAGGCGGCGGCCGAGATGGGCGTGTGGATGGTCAACGTGCATTGCTCGGGCGGCCTGCGCATGATGGCGGCGTGCCGCGAAGTGCTGGACCAGCGTACCGGCGCCAAGCCGTTGCTGATTGGTGTGACCGTGCTGACCAGCATGGAGCGTGAAGACCTGGCTGGTATCGGCCTGGACATCGAGCCGCAGGAGCAGGTGCTGCGCCTGGCGGCCCTGGCTGCCAAGGCCGGCATGGACGGCCTGGTGTGCTCGGCCCTGGAAGCCCAGGCCCTGAAGGCTGCGCACCCGTCGCTGCAACTGGTGACCCCGGGTATTCGCCCGGCCGGCAGCGCCCAGGACGACCAGCGCCGCATCCTCACCCCGCGCCAGGCCCTGGAAGCCGGCTCCGACTACCTGGTGATCGGCCGTCCGATCAGCCAGGCCAAAGACCCGGCGCAGGCCCTGGCTGACGTAGTGGCCCAGCTCAACGCCTGATCCGCCGGCGTCGCTCCGTTCCCGGGCTTCGCCTGGTTCTGCAGGTACCCCCTGCAGCACCGGGAGAAGCCCGGGGAAAAGCCGCCGCCAGTATCAGACCTTCAGCACCAGCTTGCCGAAATTCTCCCCACTGAACAGCTTCTGCAACGTCTCGGGGAACGTTTCCAGCCCCTCTACCACATGCTCCTTGCTCTTGAGCTGCCCCTTGGCCAGCCAGCCGGCGATTTCCTGCCCGGCCGCGGCGAATTTGGCTGCGTGGTCCATCACCACGAACCCTTCCATGCGCGCCCGGTTCACCAGTAACGACAGGTAGTTGGCCGGCCCCTTGACCCCGGTCTGACTGTTGTACTGGGTGATGGCACCACAGATCACCACCCGCGCATGGGGCGCCAGGCGGCTGAGGACTGCATCCAGGATGTCGCCGCCGACGTTGTCGAAATACACGTCCACACCTTTGGGGCATTCGCGCTTGAGGCCGGCTGCCACGTCCTCGCTCTTGTAGTCGATGACCCCGTCAAAACCCAGCTCGTCGATCAACGATTGGCATTTTTCCTTGCCGCCGGCAATGCCGATCACCCGGCAGCCCTTGATCTTGGCGATCTGCCCGGCAACGCTGCCCACCGCCCCGGCGGCGCCGGAGATCACCACCGTGTCACCTGCCTTCGGCGCCCCGGTTTCCAGCAGCGCGAAGTAGGCGGTCATGCCGGTCATGCCCAGGGCTGACAGGTACAGCGGCAGGGGCGCGAGTTTCGGGTCGATCGGGTAGAAGCCCTTGGGCTCGCCCTGGAAATAATCCTGCACGCCCAAGGCGCCGTTGACGTAGTCACCGACCTTGAAGGCCGGGTGCTTCGAGGCGGTCACCTGGCCCACGCCCAGCGCTCGCATCACATCGCCGAGGCCGACGGGGGCGATGTAGGACTTGCCCTCGTTCATCCAGCCACGCATGGCGGGGTCCAGGGAAAGGTACTCGTTCTTTACTCGAATCTGGCCGTCGCCAAGGTCGGCCAATGGCACGGTCTGGAAGGTGAAGTCGTCGCGGCTGGCCGCGCCCACAGGGCGGCGGGCCAGTAGAAATTGGCGGTTTGTTTCGGTCATGGCAGTTACTCTCGTAGGCAGGGGTGCCCTGTTGATAAGGGCGCAAGCGCCGGTCTGCAAGTGTAACCGCTGCGCCGAATAGGCCCTGATACAGCCGGCCAATAGTAATGCGCAGCGCGACAGGGGCTTGGCTAGACTCGCCTGAACCCCATTTTCACAGGAGTCGCCCCATGGGCATGGCATTTTCCGGGCAAGTGGCACTGGTGACAGGCGCGGCGGCAGGCATCGGCCGCGCCACGGCGCAGGCTTTTGCCGCCGAGGGCCTGAGCGTGGTCGTGGTCGACCTGGATAGCCAGGGTGGAGAGGCCACTGTGGCGCTCATCCGCGAAGCGGGCGGCGAAGCCCGTTTCCTGCGCTGCGACGTTACCGTGGAAGCCCAGGTACGGGCAATGATGGACCAGGCCGTCGCGCAGTACGGCCGTGTTGACTATGCCTTCAACAACGCAGGCATCGAGATCGAGAACAGCCGCCTGGCCGAAGGTACCGAGGCACAGTTCGACGCCATCATGGGGGTGAACGTCAAGGGCGTCTGGCTGTGCATGAAATACCAGTTGCCGGTGATGCTGGCCCAGGGCGGTGGTGCCATCGTCAATACCGCTTCGGTGGCGGGCGTGGGCGCGGCGCCAAAGATGAGCATCTACGCCGCGTCCAAGCACGCGGTCATTGGCCTGACCCAGTCGGCGGCCATCGAATACGCCAAGAAGCATATTCGCGTGAATGCGGTGTGCCCGGCGGTGATCGACACCGACATGTACCGCCGCGCGTACGAGGCCGATCCGCGCAAGGCCGAGTTCGCCGCTGCCATGCACCCGGTCGGGCGCGTGGGCAAGGTGCAGGAGGTGGCCAGCGCGGTGCTGTACTTGTGCAGCGATGGGGCGGCGTTTACCACCGGCCATTCGTTGCTGGTGGATGGTGGCGCTACCGCCATCTGAGCCCACCCATGTCGAAAACGCCGCTGACGTTGCTGGTAGCGACACGGTTATAGCTTTTTGCCATTATTCCGACGCCAGGATCTTGTGCCACCGCCCTTGCCATTGCCACTCTGCGCCCATTGATTCTGGGGGGAGCGCGCAATGACATCGGCCGGCAGTGGAAGTTTTGCCAACCTGGGCATGGCTAAGAAGATGGGCCTGGGCTTTGCCCTGGTGCTGTTGCTGACGGCGCTGGTGGCGGCTATCGGGGTCTGGTCACTGGCCGCCATCAGCCACCGTTTCGACGGCCTCAAGCAGATGTCGGCGCTCAACAGCCGCCTGTTGCGCGTGCGCCTGCTGGAGCAGGACTTTGCTCTGCACGCCGACCCCAAGACCGCCGAGGCGCTGCGCAAGGCCGTCGACACGCTGGCCCTCGATGCCGCGGGTGTCGAGGGCGTTCCCGCGGCGCTGGCGGCCTACCGCAAGGCATTCGACCAGTTCGTGGACATCAGCCAAGCCAAGGACCTGGCCCTGGACATGGCCAGTTGGTCGGTGAGCACCGTGGCCAACAACCTTGATGTACTGCAGGCCGGCCTGTCCGATGACGGGACCTATGCGCTCAAGGAGTCCAAAGGCGAAAAGGGCAGCGAGCTGGTGACCCAGGCCAACGACGTGGCCCAAGTGGCGCGGTTGATGCTCCAGGCCATGGATGTCGCGCGCGTGCGCCTGGACCAGAGCCGCAAGGGCGTCGAGGATGACAACGCCAGTGGCAAGATCGAGCAGGCTGCCGACGCCCTCAAGCAGGCCAACGCCCTCAAGGCTGAAGTGCAGGACGCTGGTTACCAGACCGTGCTCAATGAAGTCAGCGACCACATCGCCAGTTTCAGCGACAAGCTGGGCGAATACACCGACCTGCTGAGCCAGGAAAAGCAGGTCTATGCCCAGCTCAGGGCGCGCGCCGATGAGGTGGTGAGCCGCGTCGATCAGGCTGCCGGTGCCCAGGATGAGGCGATGCAGGCCGAATTGAAAAAGAACACGGTGCTGATCATCGGCTCTTCCTTGCTCGCGCTACTGGTGGGCGTGCTGGCCGCGTGGGGCATCACCCGCCTGGTGGTGCAGCCGTTGCGCCGTGTGATCGGCCGAGCCCGGCAGATCGCCGCCGGTGACCTCAGCGGCAGTATCGAGGTAGACCGCCGTGACGAGATTGGCCAGTTGCTGGCGGCCATGCAGCAGATGGGCAATGGCTTGAGTGGCATTGTCAGCGGCTTGCAGGCGGGCATCGAGCAGTTGTCCAGTTCGGCCCACTCGTTGTCGGCGGTCACCGAGCAGACCAACCTGGAGGTCAGCAGCCAGCAGCAGGAAACCGAGCAGGTGGCCACGGCCATGAACCAGATGACCGCCACCGTGCATGACGTGGCGCGCAACGCGGAACAGGCGGCGCTGGCGGCCCAGTCCGCCGACGACAAGGTGGGCAGTGGCCAGCAGGTGGTGCGCCAGAGCATGCAGCGTATCGAGCAACTGGCCGGCGCCGCCGACTCGGCCAGCCACAGTATCGAAAGCCTGAGCAACGAGATTCAGAGCATTGGCAGCGTGGTAGCGGTGATCAAGAGCGTCGCTGAGCAGACCAACCTGCTGGCGCTCAACGCCGCCATCGAGGCGGCGCGGGCCGGCGAACAGGGGCGCGGTTTCGCCGTGGTGGCCGACGAGGTACGGGCGCTGGCCAAGCGCACCCAGCAATCCACTGCCGAGATCGAGCGCCTGGTCAGCACCCTGCGCGCCAGCGCCGAGTCGTCGGTGGCGCAGATCCAGAACAGTGGCGAGCTGGTGAAGCTGGCCGTCACCGACGCCCTGCAGACCGAGAGCGCATTGGGCAGTATCGCCAGCGCGGTGTCACGGATTCAGCAGATGAACCAGCAGATCGCCGCGGCGGCCGAGCAGCAGAGTTCGGTGGCCGAGGAGATCAACCGCAGTGTCACCAGCATTCGTGCCAGCGCCGACCAGTCGGCGGTGGCCATGCGTGGGAATGCGGCATCGAGTATCGAGCTGGCGCAGTTGGGTACCGAGTTGCGTGGAATGGTGGGGCATTTCAGGCTCTGAACCGTGCCGGCCTTTTCCGGTCCTGCAGGGGGAGTGTGTACCCTGTGGGACCGGGCGAAGCTCGGGAACCGAGCACCCGAGACTTAGGCCTTGCGCCAGTTCAGAATCATCAGCGTCAACACACCCGCCACAATCCCCCAGAACGCCGACCCTACCGAAAACAGGGTGAAGCCCGACGCCGTGACCATGAAGGTGATCAGCGCCGCCTCGCGTTCCTTCGGTTCATTCATGGCAATGCTCAAGCCATTGATGATCGAGCCGAACAGCGCCAGGGCCGCGATCGACAGCACCAGCTCTTTGGGCAATGCGGCGAACAGCGCGGCCAGCGTGGCGCCGAACACCCCGGCGATGCCGTAGAAAATCCCGCACCAGACCGCTGCGGTGTAGCGCTTGCTCGGGTCTTCGTGGGCATGGGGGCCGGTGCAGATCGCGGCGCTGATCGCCGCCAGGTTGATGCCGTGGGAACCGAACGGGGCCAGCACCAGGGACGCCAGGCCGGTCACCGAGATCAGCGGCGAGGCAGGTACCTGGTAGCCATCGGCACGGAGCACGGCGATGCCAGGCATGTTTTGCGAGGTCATGGCCACCACGAACAGCGGGATGCCGATGCTGATGGTCGCCGCCAGGGAGAACGACGGCGTGGTCCACACGGGCGTCGCCACTTCCAGGTGGAACTGGCTGAAGTCCAGCAGCCCCATCAGCCCTGACAGCAAGGTACCCAGCACCAATGCAGAAAGCACCGCATAGCGCGGTGATACCCGCTTGACCAGCAGGTAAGTGAAGAACATGCCCAGCACCAGCAGCGTACGGTGCTGCGCGGCGACGAAAATCTCGCTGCCGATCTTGAACAGAATACCCGCCAGCAGCGCGGCGGCCAGGGAGGAGGGCAGGCGCTTGACCAGTTTTTCGAAGCTGCCGGTCAGGCCGCAGATCACCACCAGCACGGCGCACGTGATGTAGGCGCCGATGGCTTCGCTGTAATTCACATGGCCGAGGCTGGTGATCAGCAGCGCCGCGCCCGGTGTCGACCAGGCCACGGTGATGGGGGTGCGGTAGCGCAGTGACAGGCCGATGCTGCACACCGCCATGCCGATGGACAGCGCCCATATCCACGAGGAAATCTGCGCGCTGGTCAGCCCGGCGGCCTGGCCCGCCTGGAACATCAGCACCAGGGAGCTGGTGTAGCCGGTCATCATGGCGATGAAGCCGGCCACCACGGCGGAAGGGGACGTGTCGGCCAGCGGGCGCAGGTGCGCGGGGGAGGCGTCGGTCATTGCTGCGAGTCCTTGAGCAGGTGAGGGCAGGGTGAAAGCCTAAACCCGCGGCTGGAAAAGCCAGCGATACAGCCACGGCAACATTTGCCCATACAGTGCCATTGGGGCACAGTTTGCTGGCGAAGCACACGGCGCGGGGGCTTTTCGCTAGCAAGCCACGCACGTGGGCTCAAGCGCCTGCTACAGGGAATGCACCAGCGCGGTATTGACCGCCAGCCAACCCTGCACGGCCTCAGGCCCAGCCTCGGCGAACACCCGCTGCAACAACTTCACCTGCTCCTTGCGCAACGCCTCTTCGAACCGCGCGCCCTCGGCCGTCAGGCCCAGCAGGCGCTTGCGCTTGTCACTGGCCGGCGCGGTGCTGGTCACCAGCTGCATCTCGATCAACTGGCGCAGGGGCATGTTCAGCGCCTGCTTGCTGACCCCCAGTTTTTCCAGCAGCTCACTGACGCCGATGGCCGGGTAGCGTGCCACGAAAAACACGATGCGCTGGTGCACGCGGCTCAGGCCGCGGCGGGCAAGCATCTCGTCGGCCTTGGCGGTGAAGGCCTGGTAGCCATAGAAGAAGGCTTCCATGGCCAGTTGTTGGGTCGCGGTATTTTTAAGGTCAAGCATATTGACGTATCCACGGCTGGCGTCGTAAGTTCAGTCAAGCAGTTTGACCTATCTAACGATGCCTTTGCCAGCGGTGGTCCCATGGCTTTCTCAGAACGTGTCACACGCCTCAAGAGTTCGTTGATCCGCGAGATCCTCGCCGCGGCCCAGCGCCCTGAAGTCATGTCGTTCGCCGGCGGCTTGCCAGCGGAAGCGATGCTGCCTGAAATCGAGTGGGCCGGCATGCCCGCTGGCATGGGGCAATACGGCCCCAGTGAGGGCGAGCCACAGCTGCGCGAGCTACTGGCAGCCGAGGCCCGGGCCCAGGGCATCGCTTGCCAGGCCAGCCAGGTGCTGGTGCTCAGCGGGTCCCAGCAGGCGCTGGATCTGGCCGCCAAGCTGTACATCGACAAAGGCACCGAAGTGGTGCTGGAAGGCCCTACTTACCTCGCCGCATTGCAGACCTTCCAGCTGTTCGGCGCCCAGTGCCTCAGCGTGCCTGTAACGCGCGATGGGCCGGATCTGGCTGCCCTGCGGCGCCAGTTCGAGCAACACGCTCCGGCGTTCGCGTACCTGATTCCCACCTTCCAGAACCCGTCAGGCGTGCGTTACAGCGAAGCAGTGCGTGGCCAGGTGGCGGCGTTGCTGGATGAGTTCGCCGTGACCCTGATCGAAGACGAACCGTATCGCGAGCTGACCTATGACGGCGTCATGGCGGCGCCCATTGCCGGACGCTTGCGCAAGGCCAGCTGGATTTACACCGGCACTGTGTCCAAGACGCTGCTGCCTGGCCTGCGCGTTGGCTACCTGATCGCCAGCCCGGACCTGTTCCCGCCTTTGCTGCGGCTCAAGCAGGCGGCTGACTTGCACACCAACCGCCTGGGGCAATGGCAGGCCATGCAGTGGCTGGGTACGCAGCAGTACGGTGAGCACCTGGCGCGATTGCGCGATTTCTACCGCGAGCGCCGCGATGCCATGCAGCAGGCGCTGCTGCAACACTTCACTGACCTGGCCGATTGGCACGTGCCCCAGGGCGGCCTATTCTTCTGGCTGACCTTGAAACAGCCGATCGACACCCGCACCTTGTTGGCTGCGGCCATGGCCCAGGATGTCGCGTTCATGCCCGGGGAGCCGTTTTTCGCCGACCCGGCCGCCAATCCGGGTTGCCTGCGGTTGAATTTCAGTCACGTCGCCCCGCACCGCCTGCATGAAGGGCTGTCGCGGTTGGCACAGGTTATCCGTCAGGCTCAGGCTGCCCAGGCGGCCGCTTAAGGAGGGTTTATGTACAAGGTTTATGGCGATTACCGCTCGGGTAACTGCTACAAGGTCAAGCTGATGCTGCACCTGTTGGGGTTGCCCCATGAATGGGTGGACATCGATATTCTAGGGGGGGATACCCAGACCCCGGAATTCCTGGCCAAAAACCCCAATGGCAAGATCCCGGTGCTGGAGCTGGAAGACGGCACCTGCCTGTGGGAATCCAACGCCATCCTCAATTTCCTCGCCGACGGCACGCCGTATTTGCCCAGCGAGCCGCGGTTGCGCACCCAGGTGCTGCAGTGGCAGTTCTTCGAGCAATACAGCCATGAACCCTACATCGCCGTGGCGCGGTTCATTCAGTTGTACCTGAACATGCCCCAGGACCGCCTCAAGGAATACGAAGATTGCCAGGTGCGTGGCAAGAAGGCACTGCGGGTGATGGAGCGGCAGCTGCAACTGACGCCGTTCCTGGTGGGCGAGCACTATTCGATTGCCGACATTGCGCTGTATGCCTACACCCATGTGGCCCATGAGGGTGGGTTCGATCTGTCGGCGTACCCGGGCATCGAGGCGTGGCTCAAGCGGGTTCAGGCACAGCCTGGGCATGTGACCATGCTGTAGGGCCGGGCTGCCCGCGCTTCGCCCGGCCCCGCAGGCGTGGGGCCGGGCGAAGCGCGGGAAGGCAACGACGCGCCCTAGGCAGCGAACCGCTTGTTGAGGTACTCGATGATCACCTTGGACTCATACATCCAGGTGGTCATGCCGTTCTCTTCGATGCGCAGGCACGGCACCTTGATACGACCACCCTCATTGAGCAGCGCCTGGCGGTGCTGTTCATCGTTCTTGGCGTCGCGCAACGCCACGGGCACATTGAGCTTGTGCAGCGTGCGACGGGTTTTCACGCAGAACGGGCAGGCGTGGAACTGGTAGAGGCTCAGGCCACGGGCCTGCTGCTCCACGTCCGCCTGTGCCTGGGGGCTGCGCTTGAGCTTGCCGCCACGGGTCAGCAGGTCACCGACCACGATCAATTGGCCAAGGCCCACGCGCAACGCTTTCATCAACATGCCAGAGTCCTTCCGATCACTTGATCAGGCTGAGGAATTCGCTGCGGGTAGCGGCGTTTTCACGGAATTCGCCGAGCATCACCGACGTGATCATGGACGAGTTCTGCTTCTCCACGCCGCGCATCATCATGCACATGTGCTTGGCCTCGATGACCACCGCGACGCCCAGCGCCCCGGTGACTTGCTGGACCGCTTCGGCGATCTGGCGGCTGAGGTTCTCCTGGATCTGCAGGCGACGGGCATACATGTCGACGATACGCGCCACCTTGGACAGGCCCAGCACCTTGCCGCTGGGAATGTAGGCCACGTGGGCCTTGCCGATGAACGGCAGCAGGTGGTGCTCGCACAGCGAGTACAACTCGATGTCCTTGACCAGCACCATCTCGCTGTTGTCGGAGCTGAAGAGAGCACCATTGGTGACTTCTTCCAGGGTTTGTTCATAACCGCGGCAGAGGTACTGCATGGCTTTGGCGGCACGCTTTGGCGTGTCGAGCAGGCCTTCGCGGGATACGTCCTCGCCGAGTTTGCCGAGAATCGCGGTGTAGTGCTGTTCCAGGGACATGGATCTACCTGTGGGAATTTTCGCAAACGCGAAGGGTACGGCGCCGGCCGCGTGGCTGCAAGCGCAAGCTTTACTCGTCACGCCCTTCGAGCATGGTGCGCTTGAGCATCACATACACCGCGCCGGCGCCTCCGTGGCGGGCCTGGCACGAGGTGAAGCCCAGTACTTGGGCATGTTGTCGCAGCCAGGTGTTAACGTGGCTTTTGATCATCGGCCGCTTGCCGTCCAGGCGCACGGCCTTGCCGTGGGTGACGCGCACGCAGCGGATTTCGAATCGGGTGGCCTCTGCCAGGAAGGCCCAGAGGGTCTCGCGGGCTTTTTCCACGGTCATGCCGTGCAGGTCCAGGCTGCCTTCGAATGGGATCTGGCCGCTCTTGAGCTTGCGCATCTGGCTTTCCTGGACGCCGTCGCGGGCCCAGTGCAGGTCGTCTTCGGGGCCCACGTCAATCACGAATTGGTCGGACAGGCCGTCGACGGTGGTGGCGTCCTGGCGCACGGTCGCCGCCTGGCGGGCGGCAGCCAGGTGCTTGCGGTCGGGCTTGGGTTTGCCTGTCTCGGCGCGGTCATGCTTGATCGGCTTGACGCCGCGCATCTCGCTACTGAACAGGGAAAAATCGTCGTCTTGCATGTCAGCCTCCACTACGGAGGCCTAGTTTACGCGAGTCAATCGTGCTTTTTCATCAGGTGCGGCGCCAGGTTCAGCGCGCGGTTGTGCTGGCGACGGCGACGGCAGCGGCGCCACAGGCCCACGCCCAGGTACAGCACCACCAGCCCGAACACCACCAGCAGGCTGGCGCCGGTCTTGCTGGCGTTCAGGTCGCCAAGGGCCGGCGGGTGCCCGAACAGGCTGGCCGCGCCGGCCAAGGCCAACAGCACGCCCAGGGCGGCCAGCACGGCGGCGAAGGCCTGGCCCAGGCGGGTGCCCCAGTTGCGGGGGCCGCGTGGGCGCAGGCGGCGAGCATCAAAACCATCGGATAACTTCATTCCGATTTCCTCAGTGAATATCCGGCCTTCGACCCACCAGCGGCGTCGGGGTTCCGACGTGCAGCGCAATTAGAGGAAATGAATACGTTTATCGGATAGGCGGCCGCAGGCACGGCCGCCGGGTCACCAGGCTGCGGTCAGACCAGATCGTTGGTCTGGGCCACGCACGCGAAATTGTCGTTCATGGTGGCCATGCCCACCTGCTTCACGGTAGCCGCAGGCACCACGCCGTCCTTGAAGGGCAGGTCGCGGGTGGCGCAGGCATCTTCCACCAGGGTGCTGCGGTAGCCGTAGTCCTTCGCCGCGCGCACGGTGGTGCTGATGCTCGAATGGGTCATGAACCCGCAGACGATCAGGTCGATCGGGCCCTTTTCCTGCAGGGTCTGGTGCAGGGCGGTGTTGTTGAATGCGTTCGGCATGTTCTTTTCAATGATCGGCTCGTCACCCAGCGGCTCCAGGCCGGGGATGAACTTGCCACGGTCGCCCTGCGGGTCGAACAGACCGCCCACGGTACCCAGGTGGCGTACGTGCACGATGGGGCGATGGGCGGCGCGCGCGGCCTTGAGCAGCCGGGCGATGTTGGCCACCGCTTCGTCGATACCCACCAGGGCCAGGGGGCCTTTGAGGTATTCACGCTGGGCGTCGATGATCACCAGGCTGGCACGGCTGAGATCGGCAGGGGGATGGCCGCGGCCAGTCAGTTGGAACATCGTCTTTGTATCGGACATCGGGGGCTCCTTTGGATAGGGCTTTTGCCACATTCTCCACTGCTGGAGCCGTTCTGTGAATCGCTACGCACATGCGCGGCGCAGAATCGGGGCGATTGCCGGGTGGCCGGCCACGGCGAAACGCCAGCAAGCCGCCCATTCGCCGGGCTTCGCTGTTAGAATGCGCGGCTGTATCCAAAGGAGTCTGCCGTGATCACTTCCCGCCTGCGCACCCTGCGCGACCACATTCGTTGGGCTGTCAGCCGTTTCCATGGGGAAGAGCTGTATTTCGGCCACGGCACCGACAACGCCTGGGACGAAGCTCGCCTGCTGGTGCTGGGTGCGGTGCACCTGCCGTTCCAGATCGCCGATAGCTACCTGGACTGCCGGTTGGAAGAAGACGAGATCGCGCATATCCAGGCGCTGCTCAAACGCCGCATCGAAGACCGTGTGCCTGTGCCGTACCTGCTCAATGAAGCCTGGTTCTGCGGCATGTCGTTCATCGTCGACGAGCGCGTGCTGATCCCGCGTTCACCCATCGGCGAACTGATCGAAGACGGCTTCTCGCCGTGGCTGGCCCAGCCGCCGGCGCGCATCCTGGACCTGTGCACCGGTTCGGGCTGCATCGGCATCGCCTGCGCCGACGTGTTCCAGGACGCGGAAGTGGCCTTGGCCGACCTGTCGTTCGAAGCGTTGGAAGTGGCCAACCAGAACATCGAGCGCCATGGCCTGGAAGAGCGTGTGTACACCGTGCAGGGCGATGGTTTCGACGGCCTGCCGGGCCAGCGTTTCGACCTGATCGTGTCGAACCCGCCCTACGTGGACGCCGAAGACTTCGCCGACATGCCGGACGAATACCAGCACGAACCGGAGCTGGGCCTGGCCTGTGGTGATGACGGTCTGAACCTGGTGCGGCGCATGCTCGCCGAAGCGGCTGACCACCTGACCGAAAAGGGCCTGCTGATTGTTGAAGTGGGCAACAGCCAGGTGCACGTCGAGGCGCTGTACCCTGAGGTAGACTTCCACTGGCTGGAATTCCAGCGCGGCGGCCACGGCGTGTTCATGCTCAGCGCCGCCCAGTGCCGAGAACACCAGGCGCTGTTCGCTTCGCGTATCTGACCATCCACTCGGCGCCTGGCCCCATAGGGTTGGCGGCGGGGGCGGGATGTCACCTTGTGGGACCGGGCGAAGCTCGGGAACGGTTCACCGCGTAATGCCTGACACCCCGCGCCTTCTGCTTCCCAAGCGGGCACCAGGTTGCGCAGGGGGGCAGGGCTAGCGGTGGGTCGCAATCCAGATCAGCAAGCCGGCCTGGAACACTGCGAACGCTACCAGGCAACTGATGGTAAAGCGTAGTCCGCTGTCTTCGCGCTTGAGCTTGCTGACCCGCTCTTCCTGCTGGCGCAGTTTCACTTCCTGTTCCTGCAGGTTCTGCTCGGCCAGTACCAACATGTTGGCAGCATCCAGAATCTCCACCACCTGCACCTTGTCACCGTTCCAGGTGGCGATCAGTTCACCCACCTGTACGTCCGCATAGCTGCCCTTGAGGTGCTGGGCGTCGGTGTAGGTGACCGTCAAACCCTGGCTCTTGAGCGCATGGTCGCGGCGCAGGCGGGTGTCTTCGTTGAGGCCGTCCTTGCTAGCCAGCGCGGCACCCTCGACCCGGTAGTGCGCCCATTTGCGCTGGGCCCAGATCACCCCCTGGGCCATGAGGAAGCGGCCCAGGCCGCGGTTCAGCGGCTCCATCTGCAAACCGCCTTCGGGGCCGAAGGTGACGGTGCGGGTCTGGTGGTTGGCCCACACTTCCAGGCGGTTCTGGTCTTTGCGTACCTTCTGCGCCGGCAGTTGGATATCCATGCGCAGCAGGCTGTAGTCCTTGCCATGGCGCTCGGCGCGGCCGAACTGCACGAAGCGCAAGGGCCGCGCACCGGTGGCACGGTCCACCGTCAAAGGCACCAGGCGCAGCATCTTGAAGTGCTCAGGCACCACGTCCGCCCACGGCAATTCCACTGGCGCGGGGGCCTGTTCAGGTTCAACGGCCACTTCGGGTGACTCTGGGGTTTGCGTTTCGGTCATCACGGCGATCCTCTTTCGCGCAGCGCTGCGGGTATCAAAGTGGATACCTGCATCGGCGTATCGGCAGGGTTTGCCGATACTTGCGCGGTTTTTGCCGTGATCAGTGAATCTTGCCGATGAAACCCGTCAGTGCGCCGCCCAGTGCGTCGGCCAGGGGCAGGTTGGGGTTGTTGTAGGAGGCGACCTGGGCCTTGAGGTCGTCGGCGACGATACGCATCACGTGGTTCATGCCGTCTACCAGCACCAATTGCGCGTCAGGCTTGGCCGCCTTGAGCGCGCGGGCGTCGGCCACGCTCACCTGAATGTCGTTGCGGCCTTGAATGATCAGCGCCGGAACCTTCAGGCGGCCGAAGGCGGCGGCAGGGTCCTGACGCAGCAAGGACACCAGGTAGGGCTGCACGCTGGGGCGAAAGATCACCTGCAAGGGGGCGGGCACATCGCTGTCGTATTGGCCGGCCTTCAGGCGCTGGAGCAGCTGCAGGCTGCGCTGTTCGAGGTCCGGTGGCAGGCGGCCCTTGAGTTGCTCGCCGATGACCTGGTCCAGCGGCCGGCCGCTGCCGGCCACGGAGATCACGGCCGCGGCGCCGGCGTTGGGGGCGGCCAGGCTGGCGATCAGCGCGCCTTCGCTGTGGCCCAGCAGGATCAGCGGGCCGTAGTGCGGGTCGGCTTTGAGCAGGCGTGCCCAGGCCTGGGCGTCAGCCACGTAGCCTTCCACGCTCAGGGTGCGCTCGTCCGGGGCCAGCGGCAGGCCGGTGGCCACGCCGCGCTTGTCATAGCGCACACTGGCGATGCCGTGCCGGGCCAGCAGCATGGCCAATTTGCGCAAATCATCATTGCGCCCGCCCTGGGGGTTGTTGCCGTCGCGGTCGGTGGGGCCGGAGCCGGAAATGATCAGGACCACGGGTACCGGTTTGTCCGACACCGGCCGCAGCAGGGAGCCCTGCAACACGCCGGTGCCGGTGTCCAGGTCGATGGGGCGCTGGGAGACCACGGGGGCCGCCTGCAGCAAGGGGCTTACGAGCAGAAAAAGGAGGGCAGCAAAACGTAGCATCATCAAGCCAGTATGGGGAGGATGGGCCTTGGACTTATACCATGGGCGAAGGTTCGCACATCCAGGGATGAATCAGGCGCCCAGCGTGCGTATACTCCAGGTCCGATCTGATTTGGCTGAATTCGCGGAGCGTCCTGCATGTCCGGCAATACCTACGGCAAGCTGTTCACTGTCACCACCGCTGGCGAGAGCCATGGCCCGGCACTGGTCGCCATCGTCGACGGCTGCCCGCCCGGCCTGGAGCTGTCCCTGCAAGACCTGCAGCGCGACCTCGACCGCCGCAAGCCCGGCACCAGCCGCCACACCACCCAGCGCCAGGAGCCCGACGAGGTCGAGATCCTCTCGGGTGTTTTCGAGGGGCGCACCACGGGTTGCTCCATTGGCCTGCTGATCCGCAACACCGACCAGAAGTCCAAGGACTACTCGGCGATCAAGGATCTGTTCCGTCCGGCCCACGCCGATTACACGCTGCACCACAAGTTCGGTGAGCGCGACTACCGTGGCGGTGGCCGCAGTTCTGCCCGCGAAACCGCCATGCGCGTGGCCGCTGGCGCCATCGCCAAGAAGTACCTGGCCAGCCAGGGCATCACCATCCGCGGCTACATGAGCCAACTGGGCCCTATCGAAATCCCGTTCAAGAGCTGGGACTCGGTGGAGGAGAATGCGTTCTTCAGCCCTGACCCGGACAAGGTGCCGGAGCTGGAAGCCTACATGGACCAGCTGCGCCGCGACCAGGATTCGGTGGGCGCGAAGATCACCGTGGTGGCCGAAGGGGTCAAGCCGGGCCTGGGTGAGCCGATCTTCGACCGTCTGGACGCCGAACTGGCCCACGCGCTGATGAGCATCAACGCGGTCAAGGGCGTGGAAATCGGTGCCGGGTTCGCGTGCGTGTCCCAGCGTGGCACCGAGCACCGTGATGAAATGACCCCGGAAGGCTTTCTCAGCAACAACGCCGGCGGCATCCTGGGCGGCATTTCCTCGGGCCAGCCGATCGTGGCGCACCTGGCGCTGAAGCCGACCTCGAGCATCACCACCCCGGGGCGTTCCATCGACATTCACGGCAACCCGGTGGACGTCATCACCAAAGGCCGGCATGACCCGTGCGTAGGTATCCGCGCCACGCCGATCGCCGAGGCCATGATGGCCATCGTGCTGATGGACCACCTGCTGCGCCACCGCGGCCAGAATGCCGACGTGCGCGTCACCACCCCGGTACTGGGCCAGCTGTAATGGCCCCGGCCTCCGGGGCTGCCGGGGTTCCCTACTGGCGGCTCTCGGGGTTTTACCTGTTCTACTTCGCCCTGCTGGGCGCCACGGCGCCCTTCCTGGCGATGTACTTCGACCACTTGGGGTTCGCCAGCGCCCGTATTGGCGAACTGGTCGCCATCCCCATGCTCATGCGCTGCGTGGCCCCCAACCTGTGGGGCTGGCTGGGCGACCGTTCCGGCAAGCGCCTGGCCATCGTGCGGTTCGGCGCGGTGTGTACCCTGGCCTGCTTTTCGCTGATTTTCATCCGCAAGGACTATGCCTGGCTCGCCATGGTCATGGCCTTGCATGCGTTTTTCTGGCACGCGGTGCTGCCCCAGTTCGAGACCATTACCCTGGCCCACCTGCACGGTCAGCCGGCACGTTATAGTCAGGTGCGGTTGTGGGGCTCCATCGGGTTCATTCTCACGGTGGTGGTGATGGGCCGGTTGTACGAGTGGTGGAGCCTGGACGTCTACCCCTACGCCCTGGTGACGATCATGGCCGGTATTGTGGTCAGCAGTTTCTGGGTGCCGAACGTTCAGCCACGGGTCGATGCCAGGCGGTTGGCCGGTGACGGGTTCCTCAAGCAGTTGCTGGCCCCCGGGGTGCTGCCGTTCTATGCCTGCGTGGCATTGATGCAGGTCAGCCACGGGCCGTACTACACCTTCCTGAGCCTGCACCTGGAACACCTGGGCTACAGCCGCGCGGTCATCGGCTTGCTGTGGGCGGTGGGGGTAGTGGCCGAGGTGCTGATGTTCCTGGCCATGAGCCGCGTCCTGGGCCGCTTTTCGGTACGCCGGGTCCTGGCCGCCAGCTTCCTGCTGGCCGCGCTGCGCTGGTGGCTGCTGGGCAGTTTCGCCGAGCACTTGTGGTTGCTGATAGTCGCCCAGGTGCTGCACGCCGCCACGTTCGGCAGCTTTCACGCTTCATGCATTCACTTCGTGCAGCGCACGTTCGGTGCTCGCCAGCAAGGTCAGGGCCAGGCACTCTATGCGGCGCTGGCCGGTACCGGTGGTGCGTTGGGCGCGCTGTACTCGGGTTACAGTTGGAACACCCTGGGCCCCGCCTGGACTTTTGCCCTGGCCAGCCTTGCTGCGCTGGCCGCGGCTGTCATCATCGCCACCCGGCTTGCAGAGGAAACGCCGCCATGAGCATCCTGTCCGTCTATTCGGTGTCCACCCCGGACATTCCCAACAAGGTCCTCACCCATTTCGAGGACATCGCCGCGACGTTGGCAGAGCAAGGGGTTCGCTTCGAACGCAGGCCGGTGGAGATAGCCGTTCAGGCTGGCGCGAGCCAGGAGGACGTGTTGCAGGCCCATGGCGAAACCCTCGACCGCCTGATGAGCGAGTGGGGCACGCCGCACGTCGACGTCATCAGTCAGGACCGCGACCATCCGCACCGCCAGCAATGGCGTGAGCGGTTTCTCGACGAGCACAGTCACGACGGCAGGGAAGTACGCTACTTCGTGGCGGGGCGGGGCTTGTTGAGCGTGCACATCGGCGGCTACGTCTACGCCATGCAGTGCGAGAAGGAAGACCTGGTCGTGTTGCCAGCGGGCATCGCGCGCTGGTTCGACATGGGGGAGGCGCCGCGGTTGGTGGCTATTCGCTTGTTCGAAACACCTCAAGCCCAGGCAGCCCACTACACCGGTACGCAACTTGCCCGCTGTTTCCCGGGTCTGGATACCTGAGGCAAATCGGGCTCGCCGCTAGCGTGTGGGATTCCGGGCGAAGCTCGGGAACGGCAACCGTGCAATCACTGATACTGCGCGGCGTTCCATTCCCGAGCTTCGCCCGGGCTCACAGCCCTGGGTATGAAGCCCGTGTCACTCACGCGGAGTGGTAGGTAGGCAGCGCGAAACGGTTCTGGCTTTGCAGCATGTTGATAGCCGGCAGTTCGCTGGCCTGGCCGGCCAGGTCGCGGCGGATGGCGCTGATGACCCAGGTCAGCTGTTCGCCCGTGTGCAGTTGCTGGTAGGAAATCGAGCGGCGGGTCACTTTTCCTTCGCTGTCACGCAGGGTCAACAGTACAGCACCGTCCGGACGCGGTTGGGTGGTGACGTCGTAGCCGGCGAATACGGAAGCGAATTTTTCTTGAATAAAGTTCATGTCAGCTCCTGGCTCTTTGGTTGGCAAACCTGTGAGTAAGGAGTGCAGCGCCCGTGCCAGTTTTGCCATCACGGTTTGGCCCCGTAAAACCGGGGGGTTGAGCGAAAAGGTAATTTTTTCTTTCGTGCAAAATGCATGAATGGTCATTTGTTGCACGGCATTTTGCGCGACAGGTTCAGGACGAACCGGGGAGGAGGGCAGGGAGACTTTTCCTGAGTCCCTATGGTCTATGACAACGAATTGCCAATAAATTCCATTGGCGCCGTCCATAGGCAGGTTCTGTTGACCCGCTGTCGGCGTCACCGGACACTGCTCGTCACTAGCCAAGGAGATAGCCCATGACCGACACCCGTGAAGCCCGCCAGATGACCGCCGATGAAGCCGCCGAGTTTGCCGCGCAGGTATTCGACGTGGCGCGCAAGGGCGACGCCGACATGCTCGGCCGCCTGCTGGCCAACGGCTTGCCGGTGAACCTGCGCAACCACAAGGGTGACACCCTGCTGATGCTGGCCGCGTACCACGGCCACCAGGATGCCGTGCGAGTGCTGCTGGCCCACCAGGCCGACCCCGAACTACGCAACGACAACAACCAGAGCCCCATCGCTGGCGCGGCCTTCAAGGGCGACCTGGCCACGGTCAAACTGCTGGTGGAAGGTGGCGCCAGCGTCGAAGGCGCGGGTGGCGATGGCCGCACGGCGTTGATGATGGCAGCGATGTTCAACCGTACCGCCATCGTCGACTACCTGCTGAGCCAGGGTGCCGATCCACATGCCAAGGACGCCAACGGCGCCACCGCCCTGGCCGCGGCTCAGACCATGGGGGCTCAGGATACCGCCGCCCAGCTGGCCAAGCTGACGGCCTGATACCCTCGGGGCGCGAATGCGGCTATCCTTTGCGCCCTTTTTTACCGTCACAGGCCGCCCCCATGAAAGACCAACTGATTGAACTCATCACCAAGATCAGCTCGGGCTGCCTGGCCGAAGCGGACATCGCCCGCATCGCCGACGAGGCCGCCCAGGCCTACGCGGACCCTGCGGCATTCCTGGCCGCCAACCCGGACATCAACTACGACGACAGCTTCCCCATCGCCCTGGGCGAATGGGTAGTGGTGGGCAGCCTGCCCGAGACCGTGCTGTTCCAGGCCGACACCTATCAAGACCTGTTCCAGCAGATCACCGACTCGTTCGGCCCAGGTGTGGCCTTCAACTTCAAGGCCAAGCAGTTGGCCAAGGTCGAGCCGCTGACGGCGCTGAACCGCATCCAGGTACAGATGAGCAGCCTGGCCAAGGAAGATGGCGGTTACACCCTGGTCAACTTCAGCCAGCCGCTGGATGATGAGCTGCAATGCGTACTGGTATTCGGCAAGGACGTGGAGCGGGTCCTGGAGCTGTGCGCAGGCCTGAACATTGCCGCCGCGCCGTCGCTGGAAGCGCTGAAAGTCGCCGTTCACGTCTGACGATGTGCAGGAGCTGGCACGCCAGCTCCTGCACCGCCTGTGTTTGCCATACGCAGCTACGCTGAAGGGGGAATCCCTTTCCCGGAGCGTCTGCCATGGGTTCCACGTTCAACGGCCTGATTGGCCTGATCATCCTCGCGCTCGATATCTGGGCCATCATCAATGTGCTCAAGAGCAGTGCCGAAGTGGGCATGAAAGTGCTGTGGGTGCTGTTGATCCTGCTGTTGCCCGTGCTGGGCCTGATCATCTGGGCCATCGCCGGGCCCCGGGGTAATGTGCGCCTTTAATTGTTACCTGGTGCTACCTCACGCCACCTGAAAGTGGGTCTTGTATCGCCCGCTTCCCGAGCTTCGCCCGGTCCCACAGGGTTATGCGAGCCACCCTTTGGGCCGGGCGAAGCTCGGGGAGTGGGCGACACTGTCTAAAAATTGCAGTGCATCACTTGCCATCTTGATGCACCATTTGCCGCCTCGTGTTTCACGATTCCAATAAACCCATCCACGGATTTTCAATCGACATGGCCATCACGGACGCCTTGGAACCGGCGCAGGCGTATAAACGCCGGCAGCCGACCGTCAAATCTCACCTTGCCTACACCTTGCTCAGCGGCCTGGCCATCATGGTCCTGCTCAGCCTGTTGCGCCTGGCATTGCTGATCTACAACCGTGAAATGATCCTCGACACTCCGGCCGCGACCTTCATTGAAGCGTTCGGCAATGGCCTGCGCTTCGATGTGCGCCTGGTAGTCTACACCCTGGTGCCGCTGCTGATCGCCACCCTGGTGCCCTGGCTGATGGCGCGCCGCGGGCTGTGGCGCTTCTGGCTGACCATTACCTCCAGCGTCATGATGTTCCTGGGCCTGATGGAGCTGGATTTCTTCCGCGAATTCCACCAGCGCCTCAACGGCCTGGTGTTCCAGTACGTGAAGGAAGACCCCAAGACCGTGCTGAGCATGCTCTGGTACGGCTACCCCGTGGTGCGTTACCTGGTGGCCTGGGCCATTGTCACCTGGCTGCTGAGCCTGGTGTTCAAGGGTATCGACCGCATGACCCGCCCGCGTATCGACTACGTTGCCAGCGGCCGTCGCCCGGTAGCGCCGTGGTATGGCCGCGTGGCCGTGTTCGTGGTGCTGCTGGCCGTGGCCGTGGTCGCTGCCCGTGGCACCCTGCGCCAGGGCCCGCCGCTGCGCTGGGGCGATGCCTACACCACGGATTCGAACTTCGCCAACCAACTGGGCCTCAACGGTACCCTGAGCCTGATCGGCGCGGCCAAGAGCAGCTTCTCCGACGAGCGCGACAACATCTGGAAAGCCACCATCCCCGAGGATGACGCCCAACAGACCGTGCGCAACATGCTGCTGACCGCCAACGATAAACTCGTGGACGCCGACACCGCCGCCGTGCGCCGCGACTTCACACCGCCGGCGCAGAACGTGATGGGCTACAAGAACGTCGTGGTGATCCTGATGGAAAGCTTCGCCGGTCACTCGGTGGGCGCGCTGGGCGCACCTGGCAACATCACCCCGTACTTCGACAAGCTGGCCAAGCAGGGCGTGCTGTTCGACCACTTCTTCTCCAACGGCACCCATACCCACCAGGGCATGTTCGCCACCATGGGCTGCTTCCCCAACCTGCCGGGCTTCGAATACCTGATGCAGACCCCCGAAGGCGCTCACAAGCTGTCGGGCCTGCCAGAGCTGCTCAGCGCGCGCAACTACGATGACGTGTACGTGTACAACGGTGATTTCGCCTGGGACAACCAGTCGGGCTTCTTCGCCAACCAGGGCATGACCACCTTCATCGGCCGCAATGACTTCGTCAACCCGGTGTTCTCCGACCCCACCTGGGGTGTGTCCGACCAGGACATGTTCGACCGTGGCGCCGAGGAACTGGCCAAGCGCGACAAGGCCGGCAAACCGTTCTATGCCCTGCTGCAAACCCTGTCCAACCACACCCCGTACGCCATCCCGTCGCCGCTGCCGGTGCCCCAGGTCACTGACCGTGGCCCGCTTAACCAGCACCTGACGGCCATGCGCTACTCGGACTGGGCCCTTGGCCAGTTCTTCGAGAAGGCCAAGAAAGAGCCTTACTTCAAGGACACCCTGTTCATCGTCGTCGGCGACCACGGTTTCGGCAACGAGCAGCAGATCACCGAAATGGACCTGGGCCGCTTCAATGTGCCCATGCTCATGATCGGCGAAGGCCTGCAGGAGAAGTTCGGCGCGGTGAACCACACCGTGGGTACCCAGATCGACATCGTGCCGACCATCATGGGCCGTGTCGGTGGCGAAACCCGCAACCAGTGCTGGGGCCGTGACCTGCTGAACCTGCCGGAAGGCGACAAGGGTTTTGGCGTGATCAAGCCGTCGGGCAACGAGCAGACCGTGGCCATCATCACGGGTGATCGGATACTGGTGCAGCCCAAGGACATGCCACCGCGCATGTTCCGCTTCCAACTGGGCAGCGACCCGAAAGCCGAGTCGATCGCCGATCAGCCTGACCAGGCCGACCTGCTGCACAAGCTCGACTCGTTCATCCAGACGGCCACCAAGAGCCTGCTGGACAACACCGCGGGTGTCGCCGACTCGAAGCAGTAGGGTGTTCTGATTCGATGCCGGCTTCTGTGGGAGCTGGCTTGGCGGTGAGCTTTCAACCTCGAAAGCTCGCTGGCAAGCCAGCTCCCACAGTCATTTCAATGCCAGCGGTGCCATTTGGCATTCCCTTGGAACGATGCCCCTGTCCCTCGGTCAAGTTAAGTGAGGCGGTTGCCTCAGTCTGCCGAGGAGATACTGATGAAAAAGTGGCAAATCGCTTTTATCGATGAGCACGGTCAGCAACTGAACCTGCAAATCGATGCCGATCAGCGTCCCGACAAGGATGAAGCGGCCCGGCATGTGCGCGCCTACTACCGGCCCGTGCTGGCCAAGGCCGACCTGAACGACTTCGACAACCGCGCCCCGGACCCGGCGGCGAAGGCGCTCAAGGAGATGAATGCCATGGAAATCGTTTCTGTGACACAAGTCGACTGATCCATACCCTGTGCGCCTGACCCTCTGGCACAGGCGCTGCCTTCGCGCTACTCTGCAACCGAGGACGGCCGACCGTTGGCCGTGACCTTGTCTTGTCAGCTTCATGCTTGTTTCCGGGTGGTCCCTGAGGGGCCGCGTATTCCCTTTGCAGTCATCTGTCAACGGAGGTCCTGGAAGTACTGAAAGTCTATCCATCAATGATGAGGAGGACGATCCATGAGCACAGCCTATCAAGAAGACATCAGCACCCATGTGCTGCGCCGCATGAAAGAAGGCGGATTCGATTTCGCCAGCATCCACCCCATCGAGTTTTATGCCGTGTTCCCGGACGAGAAACGTGCGCGTACGGCGGCGGGAAAGTTTCAGGGTGAATCACTCAATGCGCAGGTCAGTGAACGGGACGACGGCGCCTGGTACCTTGAACTCAGCAAGGTGATGTACGCCACCTATGGCGGCATCGGCGAGTTCGAGCAAGACTTCGAGGCCGTCATCGAACCGCTGGGCGGTGAGATCGAAGGGTGGGGCGTCAAGCATCAGGTCCAACGGCTCCAAGCCTGAAATCAGGTGAAAGGTTCGAGCCTCACGCTGACAACGTGGGGCTTGCCGCTATCCTTAGGACGCTTCGCAATGAAGCGTCCACAAGCCGGTTGTGGTGGAACACGCACAGGAATGGTGCGTCGTTCGCCGCGGTTTTAGCCAACCGATTGTTTTATAAGCGTTTATGCCGCTGGCACGGGCCTTGCGATGGCCTTGGTGTCCGGGTGACAAGGAGTACGGCATGATCCGCACCTTTTATGATGAGATGTACGATGCCGGCGGCGTTGTCCGCCCGCATTACCGGGAGTTCGCCCGCTGGTTGGCCGACACCCCCGAAGAACTCCTGGCCCAGCGGCGCCGGGAAGCCGATCTGCTGTTCCACCGGGCGGGTATCACCTTCACGCTCTATGGCGATGAGCAGGGTACCGAGCGGCTGATTCCTTTCGATACCATTCCACGCAGCATTCCCGCCAGTGAATGGCGCGTGGTGGAGCGCGGCTGTATCCAGAGGGTCAAGGCGCTGAACATGTTCCTTGCCGACCTGTACCATGACCAGCGCATCATCAAGGCAGGGATCGTTCCCGCCGAACAGGTGCTGGCCAACGAACAGTATCAACTGGCAATGCAGGGCCTGAACCTGCACCGTGACATCTATTCGCACATTTCCGGGGTAGACCTGGTGCGTGACGGCGATGGCAGCTATTACGTGCTGGAAGACAACCTGCGCACCCCCAGCGGCGTGAGCTACATGCTCGAAGACCGCAAGATGATGATGCGGCTGTTCCCCGAGCTGTTCGCCGCGCAACGCATCGCCCCCATCGACCACTACCCCAGCCTGTTGCTCGACACCCTCAAGAGCTCCAGCCCCATCGATAACCCTAGCGTGGTGGTGCTGACGCCTGGGCGCTTCAACAGTGCGTTCTTCGAACATGCCTTCCTGGCACGGGAGATGGGCGTGGAGCTGGTGGAAGGCGCGGACCTGTTCGTGCGGGACGACCGGGTGTTCATGCGCACCACGGACGGCCCCAAGGCCGTTGATGTGATCTACCGCCGCCTGGACGATGCCTACCTCGACCCACTGGCTTTCAACCCTGAATCGATGCTCGGTGTGCCGGGGTTGCTGGCCGCGTACCGTTCGGGCAACGTGATTCTGGCCAATGCCATCGGCACCGGGGTGGCCGACGACAAGTCGGTCTACCCCTACGTGACTGACATGATTCGTTTCTACCTGGACGAAGAGCCGATTCTCAAGAACGTGCCGACCTGGCAGTGCCGCAAGCCTGAAGAGCTGTCCCACGTTCTGGCGCACCTGCCGGAACTGGTGGTCAAGGAGACCCAGGGCTCCGGCGGTTACGGCATGCTGGTGGGGCCTGCCGCCAGCGCGGCCGAGATCGAGAACTTCCGTGCCCGGCTCAAGGCCCGGCCTCATGCCTACATCGCGCAACCGACGCTGTCGCTGTCGACCTGCCCGACCTTCGTCGAAAACGGCATTGCCCCGCGCCATATCGACCTGCGCCCGTTCGTCCTGGCCGGCCGCGAAACCCGTGTGGTGCCCGGCGGCCTGACCCGCGTGGCGCTGCGCGAGGGCTCGCTGGTGGTCAACTCGTCCCAGGGTGGCGGAACCAAGGACACCTGGGTGGTCGAGGATTAAGGATGCCTGCCAATGCTGAGTAGAACTGCCTCTGACTTGTACTGGATGTCGCGCTACCTGGAGCGGGCCGAAAACCTCGCACGGATGCTCGACGTCAGCTATTCCCTGTCGCTGATGCCACAGGACGGCCGCGGCGACGGCCTGGACGAAATGGCCATGCCGCTGCTGATCACCGGCACCCTGGACGATTACCTGGAGCGTCACGGCAAGCTGCACGCCGAACGGCTGCTGCATTTCTTCGCCCTGGATGCCAGCAACCCGGCCAGTATCTACAGCTGCCTGGGCGCGGCCCGTGCCAGCGCCCATGCGGTACGTGGGCGCATCACTGCCGACATGTGGGAAAACATCAACTCCACCTGGTTGGAGATCCGCGGCATAGCCGAGCAGGGCCTGGGGCGTTATGGCCTCAGCCGCTTCTGTGAATGGATCAAGGAGCGTTCGCACCTGTTCCGTGGCGCCAGCTACGGCACCATCATGCGCAACGATGCGTTTCGCTTCATTCGCCTGGGCACGTTCATCGAGCGCGCAGACAACACCCTGCGCCTGGTGGATGCACGCTATGAAATGCTCGGCGATGAAGCCGAACTGGTGGATGAGAACTCGGCGCGCAGCTACTACCAATGGAGCGCGCTGCTGCGTGCATTGTCGTCATTCGAGGCGTACACCGAGATCTACCGTGACGCGCCATCGGCCCACAACGTGGCCGAACTGTTGCTGTTGCGCGCCGACGTACCGCGTTCGCTGCGCGCCTGCACCGAGGAGATCGACCAGATCCTGGCCTCGTTGCCGGGCCTCAACGGCCGTCCGGCCCAGCGCCTGGCCGCCGAGCTGGACGCGCGCCTGCGCTACACCGGCATCGGCGAAATCCTCGACGAAGGCCTGCACGCCTGGCTCACCGAATTCATTCCCAAGGTCGCCGAATTGGGCAACGCCATTCACAGTTCCTATCTGGAGGCTGTATGAGACTCTCCATTAGCCACGAGACCGCCTACCACTATGAGGACGAGGTGCGCGCCAGCATCCAGTACCTGCGCCTGACCCCGCACGACAGCGAGCGCCAGCACGTGCTCAGCTGGCAACTGGACCTGCCCCGCCATGTGCGTGCGCAACTGGACCCGTTCGGCAATATCCTGCATGTACTCACCCTGGACGAACCGCATCACGACATCATCATCGGCGCCCGTGGCCAGGTGGACATCGACGAAACCCGCGAGGCCGAGCATGAGTCGCAATCACCGCTGCCGTTCCGGCGTTTCACCCGCCTGACCGAGGCCGATGAGGCGCTGCGTGCTTTCGCTGACCAACAGTGCAAGCAGCGCAATGACCGCAGCGCCCTGATCGACCTGATGCACGCCTTGAATCAGCACATGACCTACACCCCCGGCGCAACGGAGGTGCATACCAGCGCTGCCCAGGCGTTCGCAGCCCGTGCCGGGGTCTGTCAGGATCACACCCATGCGTTCCTGGCCTGCGCCCGCAGTCTGGGGGTGCCAGCGCGCTATGTGTCGGGTTACCTGTTCAGTTGTGATAGCGAGCACCTGGCCAGCCATGCCTGGGCTGAGGCGTGGCTTGATGACGCTTGGTACAGCTTTGATGTGACCAACGAGTTGGCCAAGCCGGAGCGGCACTTGAAGCTGGCGGTAGGGCTGGATTACCTGGACGCCTGCCCGGTGCGCGGCATGCGCCGTGGCGGTGGCTTCGAGCAGATGCACGCCAAGGTGGTGGTCACCCCGACGACACAGGTGCAGATACAGGTTCAATGACGGGCAGGTGCTGGCCTGATCGCGAGCTTTGCCGATATGCAAGCTCGCGGCCGTCCCGGCACCGGCAGGTTCGCGCGACTCAGCAGTAGAAGTTGTCCTTCTGGCACAGCCGGAACAACGCCGAGTTCAAGTCCATGTAATTGCCACCGTTGACGATGCTCAGGAAGCCCGCCTTCTTCAGCGCGGCTTCGGCCTTGTCGGCGTTCGCATCGGTGTCGCTGTACATCACCACCACCTGACTCTTGTTCTGGATCACCTTGGCCAACTGGTACGCCAGCCCACGGGCATCGGTGTCGCTGGAAGACAGGGGGCGAAGCGCAATGTCCACCTGCAGCGCATTGTTGATATGGCCTGCGGCAAACTGGTCATAGTTGCGCACATCGAGAATGACGACGCCGTTGCCTATCTGGTCCACCGCTTCATCAATGTCCACGTAGGCGTTGGCGTGGGCGCTCATCAGTAATACGAGGGGGGCAATCCATCTGCGCATGGGCCAATCTCCAGGGATTCAGTCTGGAAGATTGGCACAGATGCACGGGCCTCGAAAGCGAGTGGGGCAATTTTTATCTGGCGCGTTGCCCTGTGAGCTCACCCGAACAGCCGCGAGAGGTTGGGGAGTATCAGCAACAACGTGGTGATGACAACGATAATGCCGGCCTGACGTACTTTGTCGTGTTTGAACATGGTTGGCTGCCTTCTTGTTATTCTTCCTTTGCGCCGACTGCGGGCCTTGTTGGCCAGGCGAAGACGTGCACCTGATGTAGCGATCGCCTGCTCGATATCCATTGACGCTGAATCGAGCCACCCAAGGCGATATTTGTAACAGTAGGGCCCGCGCGGGCTGTGCCTTAGAACGCTTTCATCTGTTCCTATCGCGACATCATTGCCAATCTGTCTAGTATTCAGTGGAACAACAAAGTGATTCCCATGCTAGAGAGGCTGGTTGCCCGTAGACTCCCTTTGGCGGTGAATGACCATTCGTCAGGCGCCGCTGAACGGTAGGGTCGGTTGCCTCCATGCACCGGTGGACTTGCCAGCGGGCGTCGTTTCGCGCAGTCTCAGCGCCGTGCACTGTTGCCTCTTACTGTGTCGGGTACTTTTTCTATGTCGTTACGTATCTGCATCCTGGAAACCGATGTCCTGCGGCCGGAGCTGGTCGAGCAATACCAGGGCTACGGCCGGATGTTCGAGCAGTTGTTCGCGCGCCAGCCCATCGCGGCGCAATTCGTCATTCATAACGTGCTGAACGGTGATTACCCGGCTGACGACGAGGTGTTCGACGCCTACCTGGTCACGGGCAGCAAGGCCGACTCCTTCGGTACCGACCCCTGGATTCAAACCCTCAAGACTTACCTGCTGGAGCGCTACAAGCGGGGCGACAAGCTGTTGGGCGTATGCTTCGGCCACCAGTTGCTGGCCTTGCTGCTGGGCGGGCGTGCCGAGCGTGCGAGCCAGGGCTGGGGCGTGGGCGTGCATGACTACAAGGTCGACACCCAGGCCGAATGGATGAACCCGCCCGCCGGCGAGCTGGCGCTGTTGATCAGCCACCAGGACCAGGTCACGGCGCTGCCGGAAGGCGCCACGGTGGTCGCCTCCAGCGCGTTCTGCCCGAACGCCGCTTATCACATTGGCAACCAGGTGCTGTGCTTCCAGGGGCACCCGGAATTCCAGCACGACTATTCTCGCGCGTTGCTCGACCTGCGTGCCCAGAGCCTGGGCCAAGCTGTTCACAGCGCCGCTGTGGCCAGCCTGGCGCGTGAGCACCAGGGCACGGTGGTCGGTGAGTGGATGTTGCGTTTCGTGGCGCAGAAGTAACCGGTGGGGGCTGGCCTGGCCAGCCCCCACATTACAGCCAGCCTGAACGCCTGAAGCTGATGTACAGCGCGCTGCACCCCACCGCAATGCCCCCCAGCACCGCGAAATACCCGTACTGCCAATGCAGCTCCGGCATGTTCTGGAAGTTCATGCCGTAGATGCCAGCCACCGCCGTGGGAAACGCCAGGATCGCCGCCCATGCCGCGAACTTGCGCTGCACGATGCTCTGGCGAGACGACTCCAGCAGCATGCCCACTTCGATGGTCTGGCTGGCGATATCGCGCATGGTGCCCAGGTCTTCCATCTGCCGGGTGACATGAATTTCCACGTCGCGGAAATACGGGCGCATGTTCTTGTCGATAAAGGGGAACGACAGGCGCTGCAACTCTTCGCTGATCTCCACCATGGGCGCCACGTAGCGGCGCAGGCGCAGCAATTCCCGTCGCAGGCTGTGCAAGCGCTGCACATCGGCTTCGCGCAGGCAGTCGGCCAGCACATTGGCTTCGATCTGCTCGATCTCGGCATGAATGGCTTCGCTGACCGGCTGGTAATTTTCCGTGACGAAATCCAGCAAAGCGTACAGCACGAAGTCCTCACCGTGCTCCAGCAGCAACGGCCGTGCTTCGCACCGCTGACGTACCAGCGAGTACGACGCGGAATGGCCGTTGCGGGCGGTGATGACATAGCCTTTGCCAGCGAAGATGTGGGTTTCAATGAACTCCAGCTTGCCGTTCAGCCGTACCGGCGAATAGGTGACGATGAACAGCGCGTCACCGAAGGTTTCCAGCTTGGGGCGGCTGTGCTTTTCCAGCGCGTCCTCGATCGCCAGTTCATGCAGCCCGAACTGGCGTTGCAGGGTGGCCAGTTCGGCGGCGTTGGGTTGCTCCAGGCCGATCCAGACGAAGTGCCCGGGTCTCTTGGCCCAGGCCGCGCCATCGTCCAGGCTGATGTCCACGACTTTCTTTCCGGCGCTGTATACCGCCGCGGCAACCACTCTACCCATGGCTTGGCTTCTTGTACTGGTGGCAGTCAATGCAGCTTGGTCTCTGTGTTCAGAGTCGGCAAGCCGCGCAGGGTTCAAGCGTGCTGCAGCTGTCGTTCCAGTTCGTCGATGCACGCTTGCATCTGTTCGCGGCACTGTTGCATCAGCGCCGGGATGTCCTTGCTCGTCAGCCCCTGCGTGGGGATGGCCGGCAGCGAGCGCACCGCCACGCGCCCGGCACGCCAGCGGTTCCAGCGCACGCTGCGGGCATAGCGGCTGACACAGAGCGGCACGATGGGCACCCCGGCATCGATGGCCATTTGAAAGGCACCTTTCTTGAAGGCCAGCAATTCGCTGCCCTGGTTGCGCGTGCCTTCGGGAAACACCCAGATGGACGTATCGCGCTTCAAGGTGCGAGTGGTGGTCTGCAAGGCGCGGCGCGCCTGGTAGGCGTTGCCGCGGTTGATCAGCACATTGCCGCCCAGCCAGAACAGCTGGCCGAAGAAGGGCACCCACTTGAGGCTTTTCTTGCCGATGCACACCGTGCGGCGCGGCACTACCTGGCCCAGCACGAACAGGTCGTAGTTGGATTGGTGGTTGGCGATGATCACGCAGCCGGGCGGCTGTTCGAACAAAGGGCGCACCTGAGCGTCCAGCGTCAGCCCCAGAATCCTGATGGCCGGACGTGAATAGAGGCGGGCGAACACCCGGCTGTTGTCGGGGTGGAAGGGGCGGCACAGGCCAATCAGCAAGCCCACGCCGCCCACGGCAAGAAAATGCAGCCCCATCAGAAACATGCGAACGATAAAAAGCATCCAGCGACTCACCTTTGGCAGAGCGCTGGAGTGTAAGGTCACGTGCGGGATTGGATCAATTAACTAAATGGACCACATCTGCACAGCCGCGGGTGTCGGGGTGGGAGTTTGAGGCCGTGTCAGAGCGGATGCTCCTGGTCACGAATGATCGCGTCGTCCAGCAGGTCCAGCAGCGCCTTGCGCACCTTGAGCTTGGTCTTGCGGTGGGCACTCATGTTGATCTTCTTCAATTGCTGCGCCGCGGCCAGGGCGGTGTCGCGCAGTTGCTCGGCGCCCACCACCACGTCCAGGAAGCCGGCCTCCACCGCGCTGCGCGGGTTGAACATTTCACCGTTGATCACCGAACGATGGAACGCCGCCTTGCCCAGCCGGTCGCGCGCCAGCTCGATACCCGCATGGTGCATGGTCATGCCGATCTGCACTTCGTTCAGGCCAATGCTGAACGGCCCTTCGACACCGATGCGGTAGTCCACCGACAACAACAGGAAAGCGCCCTTGGCCACCGCGTGGCCGGGGCAGGCGACGATGACGGGGAAGGGGTGCGACAGCAGTCGGCGTGCGAGGGTAGAGCCAGCGGTCACCAGGCCGATTGCCTGTTGCGGGCCAGCGGTCATGACCTTGAGGTCATAGCCCCCGGACAGAATACCGGGCTGCCCGGTGATGATCACCACGGCGCGGTCCTGCTCTGCGCGATCCAGCGCCGCGTTGAACGCAGCGATCACGTCGGGGGAAATCGCATTGACCTTGCCGTTGCTCAGGGTCAGCGTGGCGACGCCATCGTCCAGCTGGTAGTCGATCAACTCGCTCATGACGGGTATTCCTTTATTAGGTTTTGCCGCAGACGTTACTCAGCCCGCTCGCCCAGGTAAAGCGCCGTGACTGACTGCCCGGTCACGCCCCACGGCCTGGGCCCCGTGCCTGCGCGTGTACAGCGCTGCGGTGGCCGGTTTGCCGTGAATACAGGCGTTTTTACCCGAAAGGGCATAACCGCATGAAAAATCTGAAAAAAATGTTTGCCATCGGAAAAGCTTTCGACTACATTAGCGCGCCTCGACAGACAGAACATGTTTGAAGAGAAACGGTGAAGTGTCCGAGTGGCTGAAGGAGCACGCCTGGAAAGTGTGTATACAGGAAACTGTATCAAGGGTTCGAATCCCTTCTTCACCGCCATATTCGATACGCCAGAGACCCCCGGAATGCCTAGGCTTCCGGGGGTTTTTGGTTTCTGGCCTGGGTCATGCCTCTGGAGGTGGTGCTGGTCCCGGCGTATCCGGAGCCCAGCGCATTGCGGATAGCCTGCGTGACTACCCAGATGATTGGCACTGGCACACCAAAGGCTACGAACTGAAACATTCCCCAAGTGGCTTCATGCTGTGGGTAGCGGATAAGGACCATCGGCTCGCTGAGGTGTCGGCCAGCGGTGGCAAAAGCGAGTCGTCGGCCACCCATGGGCAGGTGCGCGCAACACGCCTGCGCAGGCCTACCGATCTTGGTCCAGAGCGGTATCAATCCAGGCACGCAAGCACGGCAGCCCTGAAGAAATTCTGCATGTTTGGAGTGCTGCGCAATGAGCGACGTATCTGTAGCGGTATCCACCAGAATGCTGGAGGACCTCAGCCAGGCGGTTTACGCAACGTCATGTCAGCAATCGTCCGGGTGCTCGCGGCCGACAGCATCGACAATTCCACCAAGCAAAGCTGGCAGAAGCTGATCGACTCCGGCGCGAGTACCGGGGATTCAGGGCGCTCCTGTCTACCCGGGACCTGTTTGTTTACGACTGCTGCCTGCGCGCGCTCCAGCACCGGGAACTGAGCCCGGCGCACTGGAACATTTTGGTTGGCAAGTACTCAACCGCCACAGGCAACCGCGTGGGTGCGATATCGCGCAGCATTCCGCGCATCAGTTCTCCAGCGCCGGCCCTGTTCATCTACAAGGCAGCAACGGTGTGGTTTGCCCCCGAAGATGAAGGGCAAGCAGGGCAAGCGATCCACCGACGTTGCGGTGCTGCCTGACGAGTTCTGCGATATCAACAACTGGGACACGAAAGCCCGACCAGACTCAACCCGGGGCCGGTGGCGCCTCGGAATTCGAAAGTGCCTGGCGACGATGGAGGAGGCCGCAGTGGTTCATGTCACTGAGATACTGGATAGGGAGCAGTTGATGATGAGGTGGGTTGACAGAAGTGAGCAAATGAGCGAAGTTGCTACCCATCAATTGATCCCTGCGCGTTAAGGGGATCGACAGAAAGCCCGGCCCTTGAGTCGGGCTTTTTTGTGTCTCGAATTTTTGGCTACTAGCGTGATGGTCGCGACTTGACGTGCTCGTGATGAGTTGGCGACCCGCTGTCGCGGGGTTTTGAAAGGTGGCGCCCAGTGGTGGGCAATCCGGTTTGAACTCGAAGCTGCTGGAAAAGGTAGGGTTCGATTTCTCCGCTTTCCGCCACCCGTGGCGAGATCGACCGTCTGATGGTGCTGGACTGCTGTTCAATTGGCGAGGTACCCGCAATTGTCCGTCCAGACTTTCTGGAAATCTGAAGAGCTTCCCTCGATCTTGCCGAACTGATAGATGAGATTATCTTTCGAGCTGTCCACGCGTGAGACGAATCGCTGGAAATTGCCGCTAGTTGCCGATTGACCCTCGCTCTCGACCTGGCCGCAAACAGAATATTCGCCTTGATGTGCGAGGACGACAACCTTTCGATATTCGGCTACTGGCGAGCCGCAACTGCTTTCTGCCAGAGATGTCTCTACAAGTTCGACGACCTTGCTGATAGTGGACTCCTCATTGGCGCGGCAGGCGGAAAGAGCCAGAGCGCACATCAGTAACGCACCTTTTTTCACGAAGATTTTCCTTAGCCTTCACTCGGTGGCGGGTAGAAAAAAACCAAGCTCGGACCATAAGCTATGTGAAAAAATTGTGAAAGATCTGTGAATGAAACGTGCTATTGCATAAAAGTGAGGTAATCGACTGTGGCAGGTAAGTGCGCGACCAGAACACCGCTAGCAGGAGCCATTTCGAGCCTCGTCCTGTGCTGGGGCATTTTGAGTTGAACCTGGGATCGGCGTGCGGCCTTGGTGGCGCTACCTTCGTATAAGGTAAGGGTGGAAATGTGTTTGTTATCATACATTTCACATTTTTTTCACATCTGGTAATCCTCATGAAGAGAATTGTATCGTCGGTGCTGTTGAGTCTTGGACTGGTATGCGGCGCTCACGCTGCCGACCTTTCCGGCGCGTTGGGTGTGACAGGGCAGGGCGATGTAACCGCCAGAGCAGCATTGGGGTTTAATTGGGACAAAGCTTGGCTTCAGAGCTCAACCGGTTTCCTGACGGGTTACTGGGATCTGGGGTACACCTACTGGGGGGCTGGCGATAAGGCAGGTGGGCGTCATTCGATTTCCTTTTCGCCTGTGTTTGTCTACGAGTTTGGAACCGGTGACATCAAGCCCTTTGTCGAAGCGGGCATTGGTGTTTCACTCTTCACAGGTGCTAGCGCAGGCGACCAGGATTTCGGTTCTGCATTCAACTTCGAGGATCGTATCGGTGCTGGTTTGAAATTCGCAGGCGGACAGAAAGTCGGGATCAGGGCTATCCACTACTCGAACGCGAGTATTAAGCAGCCGAACGATGGCATCGAGTCATATTCCTTGTTTTACAGCTATCCGCTGTGACGTAAGTCAACAGTTTCATTGGAGGCCTCGGCATTTGTCAGGGCCTTTTCGTTTCTGCGTTTCTGAAAAATATCAAGGCCCATGCCTTGGGTGAGACCAAAGGTAGGGCACAGCCGGTCATTATCTGTGCTGGCGTTCAAACATAGCGAGCTGAAGAGCGGGCCGGAGTTGTGCAGGGCTTGTGATTCGCTACAGCAGGCCATCAGCAGGCTTTACCGGCGGGCCGGTATCAAGCAGGGATCGTCGCACAGTGGCAGACGTTCACTTGCAGCAAAGGTGCTGGCCGCCACGGGGTGACGTTGAGACGGTTCAAATGATTCTTGGGCATTCCGATCTTGACCATTCGAAGCCGTATCTGACGGCGGATCAAGCCACTATACGACGCGCTTTTCAGCTGGAATTGTAGATACTATGTTTATACAAAACGCTTGCTGTTGTAGTGCTTGGTATCTACAATGTGTATACATTATAGGGGGTTGTGATGGAAGTCAAAGTGCAGCAATGGGGTAATAGCGCGGCGATTCGCCTGCCAGCAACAGTGCTGAAGCTGATGAATCTGGCCAGTGGCGATGTGCTGAAACTCGATGTGTCCGCCGAGGTTATGACCCTGAAACCTGCGAAGGCCAAGCCGCATTATTCGTTGGCCGAGCTGATGGCGCAGTGTGATCTGAGCGCGGCGGCGCCTGCCGACATGGCAGCGTGGAATGCCATGTCAGCGGTTGGGCGTGAAGCGTGAAGCGGGCCACATTCAACCGTGGTGATATTGTGCGCGTGAACCTGAATCCCACCGCTGGCCGTGAGCAGCAAGGCGATTTTCGTCCGGCGCTGATCATTTCGCCTGCGGCCTTCAACGTGTCGGGCTTGGTTCTGATCGCGCCCATCACTCAAGGCGGGGATTTTGCCCGCTATGCCGGTTTTGCCGTCCCGCTGAGCGGTTCCGGCACCGAGTCGCAAGGCGTGGTGTTGTGCAATCAACTCCGCACCGTTGACCTTGAGGCCCGTGGGGGCAAGCACGTAGAGGCGGTCCCCGAGGTGGTGATGGACGATGTACTGGCCCGCATTCAAGTGCTGATTGAGTAAGGCAAACGACGAATGAGTAAACGAAATCGTCCCGCCAGTAATCACGGAAGCCGAGAATGGACACGGAAGCGCCTTTCGCCGCGTTCCGGGTTGGCCGTCCCGAGCTGATGGACCGCAACAAGCGTGAAGTATCAAATATTTTGGCAATCGCTCTTGCAGCGCTGCGCTTTAATGCCGGACAAAAAAGCCAGACCGGAACCAGGTCGTCCCCGTTGAAGAAACCGGTTTGTTACACACCACAATACCGCCGATCACCAACGCCCCTCCCATCGCGGTATAAACGCTGATGTGCTCATCGAGCAGCCCCCACCGATTTTAGTGGCCGTGGCAGCGCGCCGCGGATTCACCTTGGCCGCCTCCGACCTGAAGGTGTCCCAATCGGCGATTTCTCATGCGGTGAAGGCCCTTGAGCAAGGGCTGGGGGGTTGAGTTGCTGGTCCGCCAACAGGGCCAGATCGAGCTGACCGACATCGGCGCGCGATTGGTTCAGCGGGCCAAGTCCATGCTGGGCATGGCCGAGGCCATGCGCCTGGAGGCGACCGATGCGCGGAACCTGGCGCTGGGTACCCTGCGCATCGGTTCCTTCGGCCCCACGTCCTCCCAGCGCTTGCTGCCCACCATCCTGCGCGAGCTCCGCGCGGCTTATCCGGGCATCGAGGTTCACATAGACGAGGGGCCTGATCGCCAGGTTGTCCAATGGCTATTGGAGCATCGAGTCGATGTGGGCTTCGTTACCTTGCCGGAGGCGCAGTTTGATACCCACCCGCTGATTGAAGACCAGATGGTCGCCGTGCTGCCGCTTGATCATGGCCTGGCATCCCAAGCATCAGTAAGCCTGGGCGATCTGTGCGCCGACCCCTTCGTTCTGACCGAAGCCGGCTCCTCTGAATTGGTCACGCAGTTGTTCGCGGCGGCGCGGCTGCAACCTCGCGTGCGCTACCGAACTTCACAGCTGATGAGCACCCTGGCTGCGGTGGAGCGCGGCGATGCTGTGACGGTGGTGGCGCAATCCTCGTTGCCGCAGCGCGCGTCAGCCGAGTACCTGACGCGGCCTTTGAATCCTGCGGTCCGGCGGGTTGTAGGGCTGGCCGTGCTGGACAAGACACAGTCCTCCAGGGCAACCCAAGCTTTCATTGCCGTGGCGCGCAAGTGCTACGGCGGTGATTGCAGTGGGCGCCAGCGGGTGGACCGGCTAGAGTGATAAAGCCGTATCAATCTGTAACTGTTCAATCTGCAAGACGTGAGTCGCTCATACGTCGTAGACACATTCGGTTGAATCCACAACCCAAAACGGCCGTTCGCCGAGGTCGGCTTACGGCCCAGAAGCAGACTGTCGCCGCTTTCAGTCATACAGTGCTTTCGCTAGTGGTGCCGCTTTTTCCTGTCGTATCCGCCTACGGTCCTCATCGTTCATGTCCCGGGCTTGGCGTTCAACTTCGTACAAGCCGTCAATCGAGTGTAAAGCTGACAGAGTCTTGCGCAGCAGAAGGAAAGAACGCCCTGAAACCCTCAAGGTAGATGACTAAAGAAGACTATCGCTTACACTGACAGCCGCCTATTATCGGAGACACAATCCGTGGGCATGATGATCCGTCGATTCAACACCGATGCCTCTGGTAGGGATTCGTCATCGTGATGGGTAGGCGATGAAACGTTGTCTAGCCGCAAGCTCAACGAACCGGTTTCCTGTCGCGGATCAGGTTATTGCAAAATTTATGCTCTGGACAATTCTCACGGGCCGGTTGGTCATCGTACTGAATCTGAGCACCCATCAACCTTTGAGTAGTCGCCTTGGGCTATGACCGTCACGATATTGCATATCTCGGATTTGCACCGAGACTCGGGAAGTCAGATAACAACTACTGCGTTGCTGAAGTCACTAGCCAGGGATCAAGCCAAGTACACTGATAGGGAAGGGATTGACCGACCTGACATCGCGGTCGTTAGCGGAGACATCATCTATGGGGTGAAGGCGGGAGACGAAGACGCCGACGCGAAGCTTCAGGCCCAGTATGACGAAGCTCTGGAGTTCCTGACTGCGCTTGCTGATCAATTCTTTGATGGTGACAGGGAGCGCGTGATCTTAGTCCCGGGCAATCATGACATCAGCATGTCCCACGTTGAGCGCTCCATCACCAAAGTAGACATTCCCCTGGAGCCTGCTAAGCGCTCAATACTGGCCTCCCAGATACATGACCACGACTCACGGTTCAGGTGGCGGTGGTCTGATTTCTCAGCGTTGGAAATCACAGATACGAAGCTCTACGACCAGCGGCTGGAGCCCTATGCTCAATTTTATAGCCGCTTCTACAAGGGGCTACGACAGTTTTCTCTTTCGCCGGGTGCACAGTACTCAGTACATGACTTTCCCGCCTTGGGCATCAGCTTTGTTGGGCTTTCGAGCTGCCATGACAATGATATCTATAACAGAACGGGTCGCGTGCACCCCGACGCGTTGGCGCAGGCGATGGATGCAGTATACCCCTACGTTAACAAAGGGCGGCTCGTCGTCAGTGTATGGCATCACAGCATTCAGGGGGGGCCAAAAGAGACTGACTATGTTGACTCCGACCTGCTGCAGGCCCTTATGGACGGGTACTGCTCCGTTGGTATGCATGGCCATCAGCACAGGCCGCAACTACTCGAGCATCGCTTTACCGCGGATCGAAAGCGGGGCATCTCGATCATCAGTGCGGGCACCTTATGTGGCGGCCCCCGGTCGCTACCTAGCGGCCGCATGCGAGGCTATAACCTTGTAAAGCTCGATCTCAAAGTACGTGTAGGCACGATCTACGTCCGGCACATGGTCAATTCCGATTTTAGCTCTCCAGTGTGGGGCCCAGGCTATGTCGCAGAGTTCGGAGGCAATTCGATGGACTTCACATTGGCAGAGTCCGGAACTCCGGAGATACAGCCCTTGAACTTGGCGGGGGAGGCAGACCAGTTGCAAAGATCGGGTGACCTCCGTGGGGCATATCAGCTAGTTAAGCCGCATCTCGACCACCCGATATTGCGACACATCGCGTCCACTACGCTTGCTGCGCTCCAGGACTGGCCGGAGATTAATCGCGTGTTCGCTACCCCTCAGTCTCCCGCCGAGTTCATTCTGTTGTCCGAAGCTCTTGAGGAGCTACAGGATTGGGGAGCGCTGAGAGAGCTACACCGCGGAGACTTTGCCCAACGCCAAACGGACTCTGCGGTGAGGCAACGTATTGAAATGTGCCAAGCGACTTTGATGGGGAAAAAATAATGTCGACTTCCAACATCACGTTCCAGGTCGAGACCGACCGAGTTCTTGAAATTCTTTCCAAACAAATCTACGACTCGCCGTACGCCATGGTACGAGAAAACGTTCAGAACAGTTACGACGCTGTCCTGATGCGTGCAAAAGCTGAAGGAAGGGCACTCGACCAGTTTTCAATCGAGATCACATTGGCGGCCGGCACCATTACCATCCGAGACGATGGGGTGGGCATGTCCGAGGAAGTCCTGCGCAACAATTTCTGGAAGGCTGGTTCATCAGGGAAAAACAACGCTGAGGCAAGGGCTGCCGGCGTCATTGGTACATTCGGAATCGGGGCGATGGCCAATTTTGGCGTGTGCGCAGAGCTTCGAGTCATCACGCGCCCATTGGGTGCTAACGTGGCGTATCAGACCGTGGCCCAAAAGAAGAATCTAACGATAGGTCAAGACTGCATCAGCTTTGAGGAGCTAGCACAGGAGGTGGCTGTAGGCACCACAGTGGCTGCGGTGCTTGAATCGAACTCCGACATCACTGAAGCCGGACTGAAATCCTACCTCTCTCAATTCGTGCAGTTTCTGCCGGTAGCGGTACGTGTCAATAGCACATTGGTGAGTCAGCAGGATCTCTCGACGGTGATGGGGATCGCTGGATGGGAGCAAATAGGCGCGACCAACGTTAAATCTGGCGGTATGCAATTTGACTTGCTCGTTTACTCGCAGGCCACAGCAGTCGGACTGATCGCTACCAACTTTCAGCGCGAAAATCAGCCTTTCAATGGTCATCTGTGCTTGCGCTGTGGCGGCGCTGGATCTATTACCGGCCTTCGATCCCGTTTCGGCCTCGCGCCCCTACCTGTACCAACGGTCTATCAGTTGGGAGGGTATGCTGATCTTCCATTCCTGATCCCAACAGCAGGTAGAGAAGCCCTGACCCGGGAGTCCATTGCTGAAGCGAGCCAGATTTTCCCAGCGCTGGAGGAGTCTCTGTCCGAGATCATCGCACAGACACCCATTGCTGATGGATTACCTGCCTTTCAGCAATTCGTAGTGAATTCTGGAAAGACCCACTTGGCGACGAGAGTTGTGATTCAGGTGCAGGAAGGGGATCAGCGCGTAGAGCTTGGCAACCTTGCTACCCAGTTCGATGGATTGACCATGCAGTGGTATGCAGGAAACGACGCCGAAACGATCAGGACTTTTTCCAGCCCGGAAAGCCCTTTGCTTCGGATTAGCCAGAATCATCCGCGTAGAGAGGTACAACAGCGTTATTTGAACCAAATTTTGAAAGTTCCTCAGATCCCCGATACGGCGACAGTTACTCAGGTCTATGGTCTCAATGAGCTCACTCGTGATGAAGTCAGCCTCACCATTGCGCTTGCTCGGGTACTGCGTTATGACTACCTGATTGAGGACGTTGATATCAACTGGGTGAATATTAGTCACGGCGTTCCATTGCTGGCGAGCCTTGAAGACGATAAGGTTACGATAAAAATTTCTAGAACTTGGTCTGCCTTGCAAGCAGTCGTAAAGGTTATCGAGACGTCATATGAGTTATTGGAAGGCTTCACCAAGGACCTAGTAAGGGTACATATCTACCCAAGAATTCAATCGTTCGTACCTAGCTCTCAGCGCGCCGGGCTGGATGCGCTCCAAAAAACGCTGGAGCGTAAAAAAGAGCTTTATCGACTTGATTACGAAGACAAGGGCGAGTTGGAACCTCTCCTTGCGGACTACTTATCAGGAAAGGTCGAAATTGGTCAGGTTCTGACTGCGGCCGTCGTCGCAAGTTCTGGACAAAGCCAGCGTGTTAGTGAGGCTCAGGTAGGTGTTATTGAGCAAGTGTTACCGGATGTCGTGAGCGCCCCTGTTCAAGCTGGCGACAACCAAACAGTTTCTGCTCCAACCGCGGGATCACCTATCTTGCGGCTCGATACTCATATTCAGGAACGACTGCTAACCACTCACAGACAGATCCCGCAACTCAATAATCACAAGATGTTTCTCGCTCTGTCCGACCGGCTATTTCAGAAAGAAAGTGATTTTTTCCGGTGGCCGCACTCTACGCAGGTGGCCTGGGCGGGACGGCGTATTGTTTATCTTTTCTCTGTCGCAAATTCCGGATTCAGCCTCTACTACGATATTGAACTGCGTGGCAAGCGCACTGCAGGAGAGGCGGGCGGTATGGCGCTGGCTACCACAACTATAGTGGCTAATAACCGAATACTCGTGCCTGTACCCGCCCAGTTAGCTGAATGCTTCAAGATCAGTGATTCACCTGTTGAGTTTTACGTCAGGTTTGATCTGCTCACTCATCAAGAGACCAAATGATTTTGTAGGCGGCCTTATCAGAGGGGTGGCACGTAATTACTCTTGGTACGGGGCCGGGGGGGCAACATGGCTGCCCGCTGGTCACGTATACCTGCGCGCATGTCGATCGGTTCAGTGGCGAGCCAGATGACATCGATTCGGATCACTGGGTAAGCTCTCGGAAAAAGCGTGCGCATCCTTCAGAAACGGAAGTTGGCCATTTCACCGTGATTGATTGCTCACCCACGGGCAGTTCAATGATTGTCAACGCCCCAGCCGGCCGTTTAGGCCTGTCATGAGGGGCAGAAACCGGCCAGAAGCAGACTTATCAAAAAGTTCAATTTTGACTCTGAGGTCGATAAAACTCCTGAGGCGACTGTTCACTGACTCGCTCAATGCCCTCACCCCCACCAAATGTATACGCTTGGCACTGCAGGTTAGTATTCGCTGGCTTGCGAATACAGGATCGGCCTCATTGCTCACTACAAGCAAGTGACCCCTTTCACAATCCAGCGCATTGTCGCCAACGATCCGGGGGCCGCAGCTTTGATCGTCACACAGGCCCAAATATTAGGTCATGGGAGGCAACCTTTCCTGCCAGCTCGACCCACCAATCTCCGTCGAACAGCTTCAACGCTCCTCCCCCAAAATTTTGTGTCGTTGAACGACCTGATATCACGTGGACTGGCATCAAGATATTAAGAAACACTGGGGAACTCAGGGCTCCAAAGGTGAGCAAAGCGTTTGGCTAGACCGTAAAATGGCCAATCCAAGAATCAAGAGAATGCAATGTGGAAGTAGTCAAATACGTCATCACAGCAGCAAGCTTTTTAGGCTCACTCGCTGGGATTTTCAACGCCGTGAAGGGTTGGATCCTCACGCCACCTGGCGATCGCAGAAAGGTACTCAAGGGCATCCGAACTGCCGCTGCAAAGGCGTCCGTCGTGATCGCAGTTCTTCTGGCAGCTGTCGTTTCAGGGGTGAATGTCTGGGAGGTCGTCCGCTTTGGAATCAGCACAGACCCACTCACTAGAGGCGCCGTGCTGATGCTACTGGTTAACATCTGGAACTCCATGATTTACCTATTTTTTGCAACAGTAATTCTAGTAACCAAAGCTGCTATCAAACGCAGGGACATGACCTACGCGATTCACTCACAGACCTAGAAAAAATCCCGGCGGGGCGGGGATTGATGACCGGGGCCGACCTCAATCTACTGAATCCGAGAGTCGCGAAAAGCCGGGATGTCACGGTAGCAACGTCTGTCCGTCTCGAAGAACGGCACCACCTGTTGTCGTGGGGAAGCGTCAGCACCTAATTGGATCAAAGCCAGTGAGCGCTTTCAGAGGCGCTAGCCGATCTCGCTAGGTCAGGAAACCCGCCGCTCATTCAACGTCCCATTAAGCTTGGAAAACGTACGACTATCCGCCACCGCCGTCAGCTTGCGCCCGTCCTTCAGGGTAGCAATGAACGTCACCTGCTCTTCCTTGCCCCCCAGCCACAACCCCGCCACCAGGCCGACCGGCCCCAGCACCAGGGCGCCGGCCATGCCCCAGCCCAGCGCGCCGCCGAGGCTGCGGTTGATCTCATGGTTGGCGACCGTGATGTTCTTGATGCGGCTGACGGGAATGCGTTCGCCAGGGGAGGGGTGGGTGGCAGTCTTGAGCGTGAGCGATCCATTGCTGTATTCGCCTTCGCACTGCAAGAAATCTCCAGCTTTTATTGTGAGCTTCATGAGGGATTTCCAGGTTGAATGCATTGATATTCAACCCTTCGGAATAGCTTAACGCTGGGGCAAGTCAATGTCGGGCGACGAAGTGTGCGGTCGCACGTTGCCGGCTGGTTCCCGGGTGAACCAGATGCCCATGGCCACCAGGCTGATGACCACGCCAGCGCCGACGATGCCCATCCACCCCAGCCGCTCATACAGTTGCGCACCGAGGGTCGAGCCCAGGGCGCCGCCGATGAAATAGCAGGTGATGTAACCCGCGTTGAGGCGGTTGCGGGCTGCCGGGCGCAGGGCGTAAACCGCGTTCTGGTTGCTGACGTGCAACAACTGCACCGCCAGGTCGAGCACCAGCACGCCTGCCAGCAGTGCTGCGAGCGAGTGGTCTGCAAAGGCGAGTATGAGCCAGGCGGCCAACTGCGCGACGAGTCCGCCCAGGGTGGCCACGTGTCCCTTGCCACGGTCGGCCAGGCGGCCGGCGGCATTGGCGGCCAGGGCGCCGGCGGCACCCGCCAGGCCGAACAGGCCGATCACTGCGTCGGAATAACCGTAGGGCGGTGAGGCCAGCAGGAAGGCCAAGGGCGTCCAGAACAGGCCGAACAGGCAGAACGACAGCAAACCGAGGATCGCGCGCAAGCGCAGCACGGGCTCTTCGACGAACAGTGCCAGCACTGAGCCGAGGAGTTGCGGGTAGGTGAGCCCGGCGGACTGTTGGCGGCGCGGCAACGAGCAGCCCAGCGCGATGGCGCATACCGTGAGCAGCGCGGCGGCCAACAGGTAGATGGCGCGCCAGTCCGCCAGCGACGACACCAGCCCCGCCACGGTACGAGCCAGCAGGATGCCCAGCAGCAAACCGCTCATCAATGTGCCGACCACGCGCCCGCGGCGCTCCGGGTTAGCCAGGCTGGCGGCCATGGGGACCAGCACCTGGGCGACCACCGAGAACAGCCCGGTCATGGCCGTGCCCAGCAGCAACACCGGCAGGCTGTGGGCGAAGGCGCTGATCAGCAGACCGACGGCGCTGAGTAGGGTCATGCCGACGATCAGCTTGCGCTGTTCCAGCAGGTCGCCCAGCGGCACCAACAGAAATAGCCCGGCGCCATAGCTCAGTTGCGCGGTGATGACGATGGTGCCGGCCGTCGCCGTGCTCAGCCCAAGGTGCTGAGCGATGGTGTGCAGCAATGGCTGGGCGTAATAGTTGCTCGCTACTGTAAGGCCGGTGGCGATGGCCATCAGCAGGATCAGGGCGCTGCTCAAGGGGGTTTCACGGGAGGCGGGCATGGGGTATTCCAAGGCAGTGGAAGATGGCGCGAGTATCGGTAGTGTGGATCCATGACACAAATGTATTGTTGTCATCGAAACGATCGTAGAACGAGATAGTCGTGATGAACCTCAAGCAGATCGAATACGCCCTGGCCGTGGCCGAAGAGGGTAGTTTTACGCGCGCGGCGGAGCGCTGCCACACCGTGCAGTCGGCCCTGAGCCACCAGATCGCTCGGCTTGAGCGGCAACTGGGCGCGCAGTTGTTCGAGCGCACCTCCCGGCGTGTGGCGCTGACCCCGGCAGGGGAGGCGTTCGTTCATAGCGCGCGGGCGGCCATGGAGGCGACGCGACGCATTGGTGACGAGGTGGCGGCGGCGTGCGGGCAAGTGCGCGGGCGGCTGAGCCTGGGGATGATTTCGTCGCTGACCGGCTTGGACCTGGTCGCATTGATCGCTGCCTTTCATCAGCAGTACGCCGATGTGCGCATCCACCTCAATGTGGGGCGCAGCGAATGGATGGTGGACGAGGTGCGCGCCCGGCGCATGGATGTCGCGCTGATTGGGGTATGGCCTGGCTCGGCGGTGCAAGGCGTGGCGACGCGGGCCTTGGGCGACGAGGAGCTGATGGCGGTGCTGCACCCGGGCCACCCGCTGGCGCGGTTGCCCCACTTGGCGCTGGCGCAGCTGGCGGACCAGCCCTTGGTGGACTTTGCCGCGGGTACGGGGGCCCGCCGCCAGACCGACGAGGCGTTCGCCGCCGCCCAGGTGGCCCATCAGGTGCAGTTCGAGATCACCGACATGCGCCTGGTGGAGCAGTTCGTGCAACGCGGCCTGGCGGTGGGGCTGGTGCCGGCAGGCGTGGCGCTGGGGTTCCAGGGGGTGGTGGCAATGCCCATCAGTGACGCGCCGGTGCGCCGGGTCTATGCGGTGTGGGCGAACACCCCGAGCCCGGCGGCAGCGGCGTTTGTCGCCATGCTCGAACGGACGTTTGCCGATCAGGCGCCGAAACCACCGTCGATGGTCAGGCTGGCGCCGGTGATATAGCCCGCCTCGGCGCTGGCCAGGTAACTGACAAAACCGGCAATCTCGTCCACATGGCCATAGCGGTTGACCGCCATGAAGCCCATCAGGCTCTCGGCGAAGTCGCTGTCGGCCGGGTTCATGTCGGTGTCCACAGGGCCTGGTTGCACGTTGTTGATGGTGATGCCGCGAGGGCCCAGGTCGCGGGCCAGGCCCTTGACCAGGCCCACCAGTGCCGATTTGCTCATGGCATAGGCGCCGCCGCCCGCGAAGGGCATGCGGTCGGCATTGGTGCTGCCGATATTGATGATGCGCCCGCCCTCGGTCATGTGCCGGGCCGCCGCCTGGCTGGCGATGAACACGCTGCGCACGTTGATGGCGTAGGTTCGGTCGAAGTCTTCCAGGCTGAACTCTTCCAGCGGGCCGATGGCCAGCACGCCCGCATTGTTGACCAGAATGTCCAGGCGGCCGAACGCATCGACGGTGCGGGCCACTGCGTCGCGAATGGCCTCGGCGTCGGCGCTGTCGGCCTTGATGGCCAGGGCCTTGCCGCCTTGGGCGGTGATGCCATGGGCCAGGGCCTGGGCGGGGCCCTGGGAGCTGACATAGGTGAATGCCACCGCGGCGCCCTCGGCGGCCAGGCGTTTGACGATGGCGGCGCCGATGCCGCGCGACCCGCCCTGTACGAGGGCGACTTTACCGGTGAAGGGTTGGGTGTTCGACATGGGGGTTCTCCAGGTACTCACGGGCGCTAAGGAAGGCTTTTACTGTAGACCAAGTTGGGGCCAGGCATCGGTCCGTGGGGGTTGCTGGACGCCTAACGCACGTGTGTCACCGTGAATGTCTGCTGCATGCCCGCCACCACAATCGCCACGTCGTCGTCCTCGAACTTGCCCAGCAGTGCCTGGCCCAATGGCGAGCGCGGGGTGATCACCGTGACCAGGCGCTCGCCCAATCGCACCTTCAGCCCAGCCGCTTCCGGCCCCAGGAACAGCCACTGCGAGGTGCCATCCATTGCTTCCAGCGTGACCAGCGCACTCACCTGAATGCCACGCGCCGGGTCGTAGTCACGCAAGGTCAGCTGCTGGAACAACCCCAGTGCCTGGCGGATTTCTTCCATGCGCCGTGCCTGGCCGGTCGCCAGGTACGAGGCTTCAAGCCCCAGCGTGTCGTACTTGTTCTCTGCCACGTTTTCTTCGTGGGTGGCTGTCTCGTAGGCGGTTTGCGCAGCCCGTTGCAGTACGTCGAAATCTTCGGCCAGGCGCTCGACGATCAGTTGCCGCAGGGCATGCTTGTCCATGTCAGTTGCAGAACTTGAGTACATTGGTACGGCTCTTGTCAGTCGGCGCGGTGCGGTCCTGTTGCAGCCAGAACTGGCACTTGGGGTCCTGGTCATGGTTCTGCGCATCGCCTTGGCTCTGTTCCTGGCGGCGCAGGTTGTTCTGGTATTGCTCGAACATGGGTGATTCGCCCTCGGGGGTGTTCATGGCCGGGGGCGGTGGCGCCGGGGTGGTGATGGGCAAAGGTGCATTGAAGAACAGTTTGTAGCCCAGCCACGTGGTCAGGGCGATGGCCAGAAAGCCCAGCCAGAGGCCCAGGGCAATGCAGCCCACCAGTTGCGCGGGGTTGAGGGTGACCAGCAATTGACGATGATTGGGACGGTAGGGCATGGCAGCCTCCTGGCGGGGTGGGCAAGGTCATGATTGTCGCATGAGTGTGGCCGCTGGCGGCGACTTTGCCTCTACAATGGCCCATTTGCCTGGAGGGCGGTGATGAAAGCGGGCGTGAAAACCTCCTGGGATATTTTCTGCGTAGTGGTCGATAACTACGGCGACATCGGTGTCACGTGGCGCCTGGCGCGCCAACTGGCGGCCGAACACGGGCTGGCGGTACGCCTCTGGGTGGACGACCTGAAGTCCTTCGAGCGGCTGTGGCCCAGTGTTGAGCCGCACAGGGCGCGCCAGTGGCAGGAGGGCGTGGAAATCTGCCAATGGCCGCAGCAATGGCTTGCGGTCAGCGCTGCCGACGTAGTGGTTGAAGCCTTCGGGTGCAAGTTGCCACCTGAGTACCGTCAGGCCATGGCCGCGCGCCTGACGCCGGCCTTGTGGTTCAACCTGGAATACCTGAGCGCCGAGACCTGGGTGTCGGGTTGCCATGGCTTGCCGTCACCGCAGCCCGACCGCCTGCAGAAGTATTTCTTCTTTCCCGGCTTCGAGGCCAAGACCGGCGGGTTGCTGCGTGAGGCTGGCCTGCTGGACCAGCGGCGCCTGTTCCAGGCTGACGGCCCGGCGCGCCAGGCCTTCCTCGCCAGCCTTGGTGTGAGCGTGGCGCCCGGGGCGCGACTGATGTCCTTGTTCGCCTACGAGAATGCCAGCCTGGCCGACTGGCTTGATGCGCTGGCGGCAGCTGAAACGCCCACGCATGTGCTGGTACCCCAGGGGCGTGTTCTGGGCGATGTGCAAGCCTGGCTGGCGGAGGACGAGCTGGTGCCAGGCGCCGCCCATCGGCGCGGCGGCCTGACCGTGCAAGTGGTGCCATTCGTCCGGCAGGATCAGTACGACCGCCTGCTGTGGTGCTGCGATTTCAACGCCGTGCGGGGCGAGGATTCCTTTGTGCGAGCCCAGTGGGCTGGCCGGCCTCTGTTGTGGCACATCTATGAGCAGGAGGAGTATGCGCACTGGGAAAAACTGGAAGCCTTCCTCTCGCTCTACGTCGAGGCTTTGAGCCCGGATGCCGGGCAGGCCCTGACCCTGTTGTGGCGTGCCTGGAACCAGGGGCTGAGCATGGCCGAGCCATGGCGGCAGGTGCTGGCGCACTGGGATGAGTTGCAGGCGAATGCGCAGAAATGGTGCGAAACACAAGCCGCTCAGCCTGATCTTGCATCGGCGCTGGTGAACTTTTACCGAAATTGGATATGATACGCGGCCTAGATTTTTGTAAATCCATCCAAATTCGGATATCCGCAATGAAAACTGGTAAAGAGCTTAAACCCGGTACCGTGATCCGTATCGACAACGACCCTTGGCTGGTTCAGAAAGCTGAATTCACCAAGTCGGGCCGTAACAGCGCGATCATGAAGACCAAGCTGAAGAACCTGCTGACCGGCTACAAGACTGAAACCGTCTACAGCGCCGACGACAAGCTGGACGACGTGATCCTGGATCGCAAGGAAGCCACCCTGTCTTTCATCAGCGGTGATTCCTACACGTTCATGGACACCACTGACTACACCATGTACGAACTGAACGCCGAAGACATCGAATCGGTTCTGCCGTTCGTTGAAGAAGGCATGACCGACGTCTGCGAAGCCGTGTTCTTCGAAGGCCGCCTGGTTTCGGTAGAGCTGCCGACCACTATCGTGCGTCAGGTTGACTACACCGAAGGTTCGGCTCGTGGCGACACTTCCGGCAAGGTCATGAAGCCTGCCAAACTGAAGAACGGCACCGAGCTGAGCGTTGCCGACTTCATCGAGATCGGCGACATGATCGAGATCGATACCCGCGAAGGCGGTTCCTACAAAGGCCGCGCCAAGTAATTCTGGCCCAGCCCTTGTAACGAGAAAGCCCGACCTTGAGTCGGGCTTTTTTGTGGGCGCTGTCTTGTCAGACGCTGACGTGCAGGCGCACATCGACGTTGCCCCGCGTGGCGTTGGAGTACGGGCACACCAGGTGGGCGGCGTCCACCAGTGCCTGGGCGTCGGCTTGTTCCAGCCCCGGCAGGCTGATGCGCAGGTCGATATCCAGACCGAAGCCGCCGGGGATCTGGCCAATGCCGACTTCGGCAGTGATTTGGGTGTCAGCCGGCAAGGCGCGCTTGGACTGGCCAGCAACGAATTTCAGGGCGCCGATGAAGCACGCCGAATAGCCGGCGGCGAACAGTTGTTCCGGGTTGGTGGCTTCGCCGCCGGCGCCGCCGAGGGCCTTGGGGGTGGCCAGCTTGACGTCCAGGATGTTGTCGCTGGATACAGCACGGCCGTCGCGGCCACCGGTAGCGGTTACGGTTGCGGTGTAGAGAGTTTGCATGGTGACACCTCGTTCTGCTTGATAGGGGGGGGCGCTGAAGGGCGCGTTTGTCTGGGTACGAAATTAGATTAGTGCGTTAATAGTTTGCGCGCAAGATAATAATTCGATGCTCAGGACGAACGGTATGCCTGCGAGGTGTATTGGCCCGGCAGACGCTGGCTTTTCAGCGAGCTTATAGCGGAAAGCCAGCGGCTACGACGAGGGCCGCATCAAAGGCTGTCGTGCAGGTTGCCGCGCAGTTCCAGCAACTCGCCTTGCAGCTGGCGCAAGCGTTCCACCGAGCCCCCCGTGGCCGCCAGAATGCACCCCGGAATGCTCTTGGCCTTCTCGCGCAGCGCGCGGCCCTGGTCGGTCAGTTCGACGATCACCACGCGCTCGTCCTCGCGGCTACGGGTCCGGCTGAGCAGGCCCTCGGCCTCCAGGCGCTTGAGCAGCGGGGTCAACGATCCCGGGTCGGTCAGCAGCCGCGTGCTGATTTCACCCACTGTCAGGCCGTCCTTTTCCCATAGCACCATCATGGTCAGGTACTGCGGGTACGTCAGGTCCAGGGCCTGCAGCAACGGCTTGTAGACCTTGGTCATGAGCAGCGAGGTGGAATAGAGGGCAAAGCACAATTGGCTGTCGAGCAGCAGATCGTCGCAATGGCCTTCGGCAGCGCTGGAAGTGGGGCGGTCGGCGTTCATGCTGATCCTTGATTCAATTGGTGGCGGCGAATTTAGCGTCAAGGTGTTTAATGCGCCAGCTAATCCGCCTTAGCCTTTCAATGGCGTGTTGAAAGGTTTGAGCGGTGAACATCGCCGAGAGTTCGTTAAATGATCAGCGCTTGAAACCTTCGGCAATATGGTCGGCCAGGCATTCGGTAATGTCGCTGCGGCTGCTGTCGTTGCGCAGCAGCACGATGCTGGCCATGGGCAGCAGCGGCAGGCCTTCGGCCTCGCCCAGAATGCGCATGTCGGCGGTGATCAGGCTTTGCAACTGGGCGGTTACCGCCAGCCCGGCGCTGACCACCGCCATGATCGCGGCCAGGCTGGGACTGGTGTACGCCACGCGGTAAGGTTTTTGCTGGGCGTCCAGGGCATGGCACGCCCAGGCACGGCAGAAACAGTCGCTGTTGAACATCGCCAGCGGCACCGGGCTCTGTTCATGGGGCGTGAAGCCCTGGGCCTGGGCCCAGACGAAGCGCTCCTGACGCAGCAATTGGCCGATTTCCGTGCCCGGCTCGCGGGTGACGATGGTCAGGTCCAGGTCTTGGCGGGCCATCAGCTGTTTCGAACTTTCGCAGTGCACCTCCACCTGCACCAGCGGGTAGGCCTGGGCAAACTGCGACAGAATGCCGGGCAGAAAACGCATGGCGTAGTCGTCCGGGGTGCCGATGCGCACCGTACCCACCATGTGCGGTTGGCGCAGGGTGGTGAACACCTCGCTGTGCAGTTTGAGAATGCGCCGCGCGTATCCCAGCAGAATCTGGCCCTCGGCGGTGAGGCGTACCTGGCGGCCGTCGCGTTCGAAGAGCTGGCGCTGGAGGATGTCTTCTTCCAGGCGTTTCATCTGCATGCTCACCGCCGACTGAGTGCGGTTGACCCGCTCCCCTGCGCGGGTAAAACCGCCCTCGTCGGCGATGGCGACGAAGGTGCGCAGCACTTCCGAGTCGATACTTTGATAATGGGACATTCATCAAACTCCAAGATGGGAGCCATAAGAAACATTCGTTGGATTGATCTTAAGCCCGGCGCGACACTCAGTCATCCCCAACTGGAGGGTCGGATGATGAAAGGTCAAAAAGGGTATGTATTGGTGGTGCGGGTACCGTTCAGCGGCGGCTCTATCACGGGCGTGTGGCAGCGCCTGATAAGCAGGGTGCGGCGCTGGCGGCAACTGGCGTGGGAACGTCAACAACTGGCGTCGATGAGCGACGACATGCTCAAGGATATCGGCATGAGCCGTGCCGATGTTGCTCAGGAAACCGAACGGCGGTTCTGGGACGACCCGCTGAAGAAGTAACCTTGGCAAGCTGCGAGGGGCGGGGCTACTGTAGGGCGAGCCCACAAGGAGTCGTGCATGCCCCAGCCCCTGTCCCTGTCGATTGCCCAGGCCCGGCGCCTGGCCCTGGCCGCCCAGGGTTTCGCCCCGCGCCCACGGCAATCGGCGCTGGCGCCGAACCACCTGCTGCAGACGGTGCACCGCCTGGGCGTGGTGCAGATCGATTCGGTGAACGCCCTGGTGCGTTCCCATTACCTGCCGCTGTTTTCCCGCCTTGGCGATTACCCCCAGGCCCTGTTCGACGAACTGGCCTGGGGGCGTGGGCGCCAGCGCAAATTGTTCGAATACTGGGGCCATGAGGCCTCGCTGATGCCCTTGGCGCTGTACCCGGCCATGGCCTGGCGCATGGCAAGGGCAGCGCAGGGCAAGGGCATCTATAAAGAGCTGGCGCGCTTTGGTGTCGAGCAGAAAACCGTGGTGGCGCGGGTGCTGGACACGGTGCGCGAACGAGGTGCGTTGGGGGCAGGCAGCCTGTCTACCCGGCAAGAGCGCGCGGGGCCCTGGTGGGATTGGAGTGCCGAGAAACATGCGCTGGAATGGTTGTTCGCCGCCGGCCTGGTCACCGTGGCCGGCCGCCGTGGCTTCGAGCGCCTGTATGACCTGCCCGAGCGTGTGCTGCCCAGTGCCGTGCTGAAGCTGCCGGCGCTGGAAGTCGGTGAAGCCCACCGGCAGTTGTTGCTGCACGCTGCCACGGCCTTGGGGGTGGCGACCGAACGGGACCTGCGCGATTACTTTCGCCTGGACCCCGGCGATGCGCGGCGGCACCTGGCCGAGCTGGTGGAAAACCGGCAGGTGCAACGCTGCGAGGTACAAGGGTGGCGGCAGCCGGCCTATTGCTTGCGCCAGGTGCGTATTCCCCGGCAGGTAAGCGCCAGCGCATTGTTGTCTCCCTTCGATTCGTTGGTATGGGAGCGGGACCGCACCGAGCGCCTGTTCGATTTTCGCTATCGGCTGGAAATCTACACCCCGGCGCACAAGCGGGTGTACGGCTACTACGTGCTGCCGTTCCTGCACGGTGAGCGCATCGTGGCGCGGGTGGATGTGCGCGCGGCGCGGGCAGCGGGGGAGTTGCGCGTGCTGGCGGTGCACGAGGAAGCTGCGGGGGTGGATGAAGCCGCCCTGCAGGGGTTGGCGGTGCAATTGAAGGCGATGGCGGGGTGGCTGGGATTGGAGAGGGTGCGGGTTGAGTGCCAGCGCGGACATGGGTTGCAGGGGCTGGTCAATTGAATCGGTGTCGCGCTTTTCCCGAGCTTCGCCCGGCCCCACAGGGCCAGGCGAAATCCGGGAAGGCCGCGACGCGGCTCTAGCGCCGAACCTGCTTGAGCGTCTCGGCAATCATGAATGCCAGTTCCAGCGACTGGTCGGCATTCATGCGCGGGTCGCAATGGGTGTGGTACCGGTCTGACAAACCATCTTCGGTAATCGGCCGCGCGCCGCCGATGCACTCCGTCACGTTCTGCCCGGTCATCTCGATATGAATGCCGCCGGCATAGCTGCCTTCGGCCTGGTGCACCTGGAAGAACTGCTTCACTTCGCTGAGGATCTGCGCGAAGTCGCGGGTCTTGTAGCCGCTGCTGGCCTTGATGGTGTTGCCGTGCATGGGGTCGCTGCTCCATAGCACCTGGCGGCCTTCGGCCTGGACGGCGCGAATCAGGGGCGGCAAATGGTCGCCCACCTTGCCGGCGCCCATGCGGGCGATCAGGTTCAGGCGGCCAGGGTCGTTGTCGGGGTTGAGGGTGTCGATCAGCCGGATCAGGTCCTCTGGTTTCATGCTGGGGCCCACTTTGACGCCGATGGGGTTGTGCACGCCCCGCAGGAACTCCACATGGGCGCCGTCGAGCTGGCGGGTGCGGTCGCCGATCCACAGCATGTGCGCCGAGCAGTCGTAATAGTCGTTGGTCAGGCTGTCACGGCGCACGAAGGCTTGCTCATAGTTGAGCAGCAGCGCTTCATGGGCGGTGAAGAAGCTGGTTTCGCGCAGTTGCGGGGCGCTGTCCAGGCCACAGGCACGCATGAAGGCCAGGGTTTCGTCGATGCGGTCGGCCAGTTGGTGGTATTTCTCGGCCAGCGCCGAATTGGCGATGAAGTCCAGGTTCCACTTGTGTACCTGATGAAGGTCGGCAAAACCGCCCTGGGCGAAGGCGCGCAGCAGGTTCAGGGAGGCGGTGGCCTGGTGGTAAGCCTGCTGCAGGCGCTCGGGGTCCGGGGTGCGGCTTTTTTCGTCGAAGCCGATGCCATTGACGATGTCACCGCGGTAGGCCGGCAGCGTCACACCGTCGATGGTTTCGTCGTTGGCCGAGCGCGGCTTGGCGAACTGTCCGGCCATGCGCCCCACCTTGACCACCGGGCAGCCTGCGGCGAAGGTCATGACAATGGCCATTTGCAGCAGCACCTTGAAGGTGTCGCGGATCTTGGCCGCGGAGAATTCGGCGAAGCTCTCCGCGCAGTCACCGCCTTGCAGCAGAAAGGCGCGGCCCTGGGTGACTTCAGCGAACTGGCGGCGCAGTTCCCGGGCCTCCCCGGCGAACACCAGCGGCGGGTAGCTGGCCAGGGTCTGTTCGACCTGCGCCAGGCGGGCGGCGTCGGGATAATGGGGTTGTTGCTGGATCGGCAGGGCGCGCCAGCTCTCGGGGGTCCAGGGTTGGCTCATCACGGGCTCTTCTTGTTCAGGGAGTGGGAACTGCAAGCTCGCAGCTTGCAGCTTTCCCCCCAGATGCGACAATCGGTTTTTTCCAGTTTGATGAGCGCCCGTGGTGCAAGACAACGAACCCGAAGTACCCCGCGAGCGCGTCGAGCGTGTGCTGGCTGAAGTGCATGACCCATTTGGCATGATTCGCGTGCTGGAAGTGGAGGATTACCGCTTCCTGGAATTTGGCGATGCCATCGAGCAGAGCTGTGTGTTCACTGCCGACCCCAGCTGGCTGGAGTATGACTACACCCGCGCCATGCTGATCGGCGCGCTGTGCCATGAACAACCTGAAAGCGCGCTGTTCCTGGGCCTCGGTGCTGGCACCCTGACCCAGGCTTGCCTGAAGTTCCTGCCCCTGGAAGACGTCGAGGCCATCGAGCTGCGTCCGGACGTGCCACGCCTGGCCATAGAGTTTCTGGGCCTGGATGATGACCCGCGCCTTTATATCCGCACCGGTGACGCGCTGGAGCTGCTGCCCACGGCAGAACCGGCGGACCTGATCTTCGTCGACCTGTACACCGACCACGGCCCCGGTGTCGGCCACCTGGCCTGGCGCTTTCTGGAAGACTGCCAGAAACGCCTGAACCCGGGTGGCTGGCTGATCATCAACCAGTGGGCCGGTGATGACGGCAAGCCACTGGGCGCGGCACTGCTGCGGGGCCTGTACCATCGCCACTACTGGGAACTGCCCGTGACCGAAGGCAACGTCATACTGATCATCCCGGCCGAGCTGGATCAGGAGTTGGACCTGGAGGCCCTGAAGACCCGCGCCGATGCGCTGATGCCGCGCTTGGGTTATTCATTGCAGGGGCTGATCGCTCAGTTGCGCCCGGCGTCCTGATTCGGGGGCTTGCGGACGGGCGGTAGGTGAAACGATTAAGCCTGGGCGCCGTCCCCTGCGGGGCGGCGGTGCGCGAAGCCTGTGACCACCGTGGCTTCAGCCGTCTGCCGCCGATAAAAAACTCTCACGTGCACGGCGTTTTCAGGTATAGTGCGCGCCGGTCTTTAATCAGGCCGCGTTCAGGTAGCGCAATCCCCCGAAGACAACTTCGACTGCACGTCCGTTTCACGGACTCTCCCTGACGATTCTTTTTTTTCATTCAATCGTTTTCGCAAATCCCCGCCGACAAAGCTGCCAGGGTGACTCTCGAGTCTTACAAGGCATGCGCAGCTTTGGAGCATGGGTCTTTGCGGATGCACTTAGAGGCAGACCCATGACCCAGGAAACCGGCGGCTTCGCCGCTCTCGGACTTAACCCGAATATTGTTGCAGCCGTCATCGCGACCGGCTATGAAGAGCCGTCGGCTATTCAGCAGCAATCGATCCCGATCATCCTGGAAGGTCATGACATGATCGGCCAGGCGCAGACAGGTACCGGCAAGACCGCTGCCTTCGCACTGCCGATTCTGAATCGCATCGACCCGAGCAAGCGCGAGCCGCAAGCCCTGATCCTGGCGCCAACCCGTGAGTTGGCGCTGCAAGTAGCCACTGCATTCGAAACCTACTCCAAGCAGATGCCTGGCGTAACCGTAGTGGCCGTGTATGGCGGTGCCCCGATGGGCCCGCAATTGAAAGCTATCCGTAACGGCGCGCAAATCGTCGTGGCTACCCCTGGCCGTCTCTGCGACCACCTGCGTCGTGACGAGAAGGTCCTGGCCACCGTGAACCACCTGGTTCTCGACGAAGCCGACGAAATGCTCAAGCTGGGCTTCATGGATGACCTGGAAGTCATCTTCAAGGCCATGCCTGAAAGCCGTCAGACCGTACTGTTCTCGGCTACCCTGCCGCAGTCCATCCGTGCGATCGCCGAGCGTCACCTGAAAGACCCGAAACACGTCAAGATCCAGAGCAAGACCCAGACCGTCACCGCGATCGAGCAGGCTCACCTGCTGGTTCACGCCGACCAGAAGACTTCCGCCGTCCTGCGCCTGCTGGAAGTGGAAGAATTCGATGCGCTGATCGCCTTCGTGCGTACCAAGCAAGCTACCCTGGACCTGGCCAGCGCCCTGGAAGCCAAAGGCTACAAGGCCGCCGCCCTGAACGGCGACATTGCCCAGAACCAGCGTGAGCGCGTCATCGACTCGCTGAAGGATGGCCGCCTGGACATCGTCGTCGCTACCGACGTCGCTGCCCGTGGTCTGGACGTACCGCGCATCACTCACGTGTTCAACGTTGACATGCCGTACGACCCGGAATCCTACGTTCACCGTATCGGCCGTACTGGCCGTGCCGGTCGCGAAGGCCGCGCACTGCTGCTGGTCACCCCGCGTGAACGCCGCATGCTGCAGGTCATCGAGCGTGTAACCGGTCAGAAGGTTGCTGAAGTTCGCCTGCCGAACGCCCAGGCCGTACTGGATGCCCGCATCAAGAAACTGACCAACGGCCTGGCGCCACTGGTCGGTGATGCGGAAGCTACCCACGGCGACCTGCTGGACCGCCTGACTGCCGACATCGGTTGCTCGCCGCGTGCCCTGGCCGCTGCGCTGCTGCGCAAGGCCACCAATGGCCAGGCGCTGACCCTGGAAGCAGTGGAGCGCGAGCAGCCGCTGGTGCCTACCAGCGCGCCACGCGAGCGCACCACCGGTGACCGTCCTGAGCGTGGTGACCGCGAGCGTCGCGCGCCAATGCCGCTGGGCGAAGGTCGTGCCCGTTGCCGTACCGCCCTGGGTGCACGTGACGGTATCGCCGCGAAAAACCTGCTGGGTGCCATCCTCAACGAAGGCGGCCTGGCCCGCGAAGCGATCGGCCGTATTCAGGTACGTGACAGCTTCAGCCTGGTCGAACTGCCTGAGGAAGGCCTGGAGAAGCTGCTGGCCAAGCTCAAGGACACTCGCGTTGCTGGCAAGCAGCTGAAGCTGCGTCGCTATCGCGAAGACTGATCCTGCCTTGCGGCTGATCTGAAATGAAAAATCCCCGGCCTGGTGCCGGGGATTTTTTTTGTCCAGCTACAGGTGCTGGCTTGCCCTCAATCGAATCGGTAGATGTCCATCCCCAGTGCCCCCAGCGTCCAGCCGGCATGGGCAAGACTGAACCGGTCACCCGCCCCGCGCGCAAAGTACAGCGGCAGCAAGTGTTCATCGCTCGGGTGGTTTCGCGCCGCGTGGGGCGCCCGTTGGCGGTAGTCGAGCAACGCGGCTTCATCGTCTGCCTCGAGCTTCTCCAGCATCCAGTCCCGGAACGCCTTGGCCCAGGGCGTGGCGTGTTCAGGGCCGGCGTGCCAGTCAAGTTCGCGCAGGTTATGGGTGATGCTGCCAGAACCGATCAGCAGCACACCTTCACTGCGCAACCCGGCCAGGGCCTGGCCAACCAGCAGCTGCAATTGTGGCCCCAGGCGGCTGGGTAGCGAGACCTGCACCACGGGAATGTCGGCTGCCGGGTACATCAGCGACAGCGGTACCCAGGCGCCGTGATCGAAAGGCCGCTTGGGGTCCAGGCGCGCGGGCAGGCGCACGTCAGTCAGGCGCTGGGCGATGCGTGCCGCCAGCGCAGGGTCACCCGGGGCCGGGTACTGCACGGCGAACAGCTCTGGCGGGAAGCCGCCGAAGTCGTGCCAGGTTTCCGGGTGGGGGCTGCCGGTAACCAGCAGCTCATGGCTTTCCCAGTGCGCTGACACCACCACGATGGCAGTGGGGCGGGGCAGTTCGGCGGCCAGCCTGGCCAGTGCCGGGCCACTGGCACCAGGCTCCAGGGCAAGCATGGGCGAACCGTGGGAGATGAACAGGCTGGGGAGCATGATGGAAGTCCTGAGCGTTAAGATGGGATTATCTTCGGCCACTGAATGATCTAAATCTAATATAAGTTTTAGTGCCATTTTATCGATTTTTTCAGGAGCAAGCATGCAGGCGGATTTTTGGCAGGAGCGCTGGCACCACAACCAGATTGGTTTTCACCAGGCGGCGGTCAACCCCTATCTTCAGGCTCATTGGCCAGGCCTGGGTTTGGCATCGGGTGTCGGGGTGCTTGTGCCCCTGTGTGGCAAGAGCCTGGACCTGGCCTGGCTGGCAGGGCAGGGGTTGCGCGTGATCGGCGTGGAGCTGGCGCAGAAAGCCGTGGAGGCGTTCTTTGCCGAGCAGGGGCTTGAGCCTGAGATTCGGGCCCGCGGCGGTTTCAGGTGCTATGAGGCCGGCAATGTACAGGTGTGGTGCGGCGATTTCTTTGCGCTGACGGCTGCCGACGTGGCCAGTTGCACGGCGCTTTACGACCGTGCGGCGCTGATCGCCTTACCGCCGCCCATGCGTGAGCGTTATGTGCGCCACCTCGCCGACATCCTGCCGCACGCCCGCGCGGGGCTGCTGGTGACGCTGGAATATGACCAGTCGTTGCTGCCCGGTCCGCCATTCGCAGTGGCGGAGGAGGAAGTGCGGGCGTTGTATGGCAGGGATTGGACGGTACAACAGGTGGAGTGCCGGGATGTGCTGGCCGAGAGCCCCAAGCAGCGCAATGCAGGCGCGGATTACCTCAATGAGCGGGTGTATCAGTTGTCCAGGTAGCCCAGGCGCTTGTGGATCTCCCCCGCTGCCACACGGGGGAGGGGAGGGCTTCAACCGCGGCGGCGCAGTGCCTCGATGCGGTCTTCCAGTGGCGGGTGGCTCATCAGCAGCCCGGCCAGGCCGTGCTTCAGGCCACCGTTGATGCCGAAGGCGGTCAGGGTGTCAGGCATGTGCACCGGCACGCCCTGTTCCGAGCGCAGGCGCTGCAGCGCGCTGATCATGGCCCCGGTGCCGGCCAGGCGGGCACCGGCGTCGTCGGCGCGGAATTCGCGTTTGCGCGAGAACCACATGACGATGATGCTGGCCAGGATGCCCAGCACGATTTCGGCGAAGATGGTTGCGATGAAGTAGGCCATGCCCTGGCCTTCTTCATTCTTGAAGATGACCTTGTCGACGAAATTGCCGATGATGCGGGCGAAGAACATCACGAAGGTGTTCACCACGCCCTGCACCAGCGCCAGGGTGACCATGTCGCCGTTGGCCACGTGGCCGATCTCGTGGGCCAGCACCGCTTTCACTTCTTCGGGCGAGAAACGCTCCAGCAAGCCCTGGCTGACCGCCACCAGTGCGTCGTTCTTGTTCCAGCCGGTGGCGAAGGCGTTGGCCTCGTAGGCCGGGAAGATGCCCACCTCGGGCATCTTGATGCCCGCTTCGCGGGACAGTTGCTCCACGGTCGCCAGCAGCCATTGTTCATGGCGGGTACGCGGCTGGCTGATGATCTGCGTGCTGGTGCTCATCTTCGCCATCCATTTGGAGATGAACAGCGAGAAGAGCGAGCCGGCAAAGCCGAACACGGCGCAGAAGACCAGCAATTGGTTGAGGTTCAGATCCACGCCGTTGGCCGCCATGAACCCGTTGAAGCCGAAAAGGCTCAGGGTAATGCTGGCAATCAGCACGACCGCAAGGTTGGTGGCAAGAAACAGCAAGATGCGCATCATGGTTGTTACGTACTCCTGACGGAAGAAATTGTCGCGTTGTCCGGTATATAAGGGGCGGGGGCCGGTGATTCAACAAGGCGACTATTTCAAACTGTGTCACAACCTGGATTCTAGACAGCGGAGCGCTACCGCCGTGGGGTGGCGGGATCAACGGTTGTGAGGAGATGTGTTACCGGATGCGTAGCAGCCCCCTTCAGGCGGCTGCGTCCGTGAGAGCTGGCAAGCCAGCCCCCACAGGAGGCAGGGAAAAGTGTTTCTACGACTCGGTTACTGGCGGTAGTTCTTCAGGAAGCCGCCGATACGCCCGATGGCCTGCTCCAGGTCATCGACCCGCGGCAGGGTGACGACGCGGAAGTGGTCCGGCCACGGCCAGTTGAACGCCGTACCCTGCACCACCAGCAGCTTTTCCGACAGCAGCAGGTCGAGCACGAACTTCTCGTCGTTGTGAATCGGGCACACCTTGGGGTCGATGCGCGGGAACGCGTACAGCGCGCCCATGGGCTTGACGCAGCTCACGCCGGGAATGTCGTTGAGCAGTTCCCAGGTACGGTTGCGCTGCTCCAGCAGGCGACCATTGGGCAGTACCAGGTCGTTGATGCTCTGGTAGCCGCCCAGCGCCGTCTGGATGGCGTGCTGGCTCGGCACGTTGGCGCACAGGCGCATGTTGGCCAGGATGTCGATGCCTTCGATGTAGCTCTGGGCATTGTGCTTGGGCCCGGAGATGGCGATCCAGCCGGAACGGAAACCCGCCACGCGGTAGGACTTGGACAGGCCGTTGAAGGTCAGGCACAGCAGGTCCGGCGCCAGGGACGCGGTGCAGATGTGCACGGCGTCGTCGTACAGGATCTTGTCGTAGATCTCGTCGGAAAACACCACCAGGTTGTGCTGGCGGGCGATTTCCAGCATGCCTTGCAGCACTTCCTTCGAATACACCGCGCCGGTCGGGTTGTTCGGGTTGATGATCACCATGGCCTTGGTGTTGGGGGTGATCTTGGCCTTGATGTCGTCCAGGTCAGGCCACCAGTTGGCCTGCTCGTCACACAGGTAGTGCACGGCATGGCCGCCGGCCAGGGCCACCGAGGCGGTCCACAGCGGGTAGTCGGGTGCCGGTACCAGCACCTCGTCGCCGTTGTTGAGCAGGGCCTGCAGGGCCATCACGATCAACTCGGAAACACCGTTGCCCAGGTAGATGTCCTCGATGCCGATGCCTTCCACCTGCTTCTGCTGGTAGTACTGCATCACGGCCTTGCGGGCGCTGAACAGGCCCTTGGAGTCGCTGTAGCCCTGCGCGGTCGGCAGGTTGCGGATCACGTCCTGGAGGATTTCCTCCGGCGCTTCGAAGCCAAAGGGGGCCGGGTTGCCGATGTTCAGCTTGAGGATGCGGTGGCCTTCCTCTTCCAGGCGTTTGGCGTGCTTGAGCACTGGCCCGCGAATGTCATAGCAGACGTTGGCGAGCTTGTTCGATTTGCTGACCTGCATGATGGAGTCCCAAGGAAAAAAGTGCCGCGAAGTGGCGCCATGAAAATGAAATTGAATGCGCCTGGCGTGGGTGACAGACTGGGGTCTGAACAAGGCGCAATCATACGTGCCACCCGATCCCCGGAAAAGGGACAGATCGGGGTTTTTCCGCTGCCGAGGTAACCCGATGACCACGTTCAACAAGACCGAAGAAGAATGGAAGGCGATGCTCGACCCCGAGCAATACAACGTCTGCCGGCTAAAGGCCACCGAACGACCTTTCACCGGCAAGTACAACAGCACCAAGACCGACGGTGTGTACCACTGTGTCTGCTGTAACGCCGCGCTGTTCGATTCCACCACCAAGTTCGACTCCGGTTGCGGCTGGCCGAGCTTCTATGCGCCGATCGAAGACAGCGCCATGGTCGAGATCCGCGACACCAGCCACGGCATGATCCGTACCGAAGTGACCTGCGCCGCCTGCGCCGCCCACTTGGGCCACGTGTTTCCCGATGGCCCGCCGCCCACCGGGCTGCGCTACTGCATCAACTCGGTGTGCCTGGACCTGGTGCCTCGTACCGTCGAGTAACCCCCGACTCGCAGGGGCTGGCTTGCCAGCCAGCTCCTGCAGGAGGCGAATCGCAGCAAATAGATTGTGTGCAATTGAATTGCACGCTATGGTCGTGTTCTCAACCCGAGGGCACCTGCCATGAGCGACGCGCTGCTGAATATTCCCTGCACCACCATCACCGGTGAGCAGAAAACCCTGGCCGACTTCCACGGCAAGGCCATCCTGGTGGTCAATACGGCCAGCAAGTGTGGCTTCACGCCGCAATACAAGGGCCTGGAGCAGTTGTGGAAAGACTACAAAGACCAAGGCCTGGTGGTGCTGGGCTTTCCCTGCAACCAATTCGGCAAGCAGGAGCCGGGCAACGAAGGGGAGATATCGCAGTTCTGCGAGCTGAACTTCGGTGTCAGTTTCCCGCTGTTCAAGAAAATCGACGTCAATGGTGCAGACGCCCATCCCCTGTTCGTGCAGTTGAAACAGCGGGCCCCCGGGCTGCTGGGCTCGAAGGGCATCAAGTGGAATTTCACCAAGTTCCTGATTGGCAAGGACGGTAAGCTGGTCAAGCGGTTCGGCCCCACCACCAAGCCTCAGGAGCTGGATAGCGAGATCCAAGCCTTGCTCAAATGAACGGTCTGCTGCTGGATGACCAGTTGTGCTTCAAGTTGTACGCCGCTTCCCGGGCGGTGACCCGTGGCTACAAGCCCATGCTCGATGCCCTGGGCCTGACGTACCCGCAGTACCTGGCCCTGCTCGTGCTGTGGGAATGGCATGAGAGCCAGCCCGAGCAGCCAACGGTCAAGGCGCTGGGGGAGCGTCTGATGCTGGACTCCGGCACCCTGACGCCGTTGCTCAAGCGTATTGAACAGATGGGCCTGGTGAGGCGTCGTCGTGCGGCCCGGGATGAGCGCGAGGTGCACCTGAGCCTCAGCGCCGAGGGCCTGGCCCTGAGCCGCAAGGCAAGCGAGTTGCGCCAGCAGTTGATTTGCGCCAGCGGCCTGGACCTCAACGAACTGCAGCCCCTGCAAGCGGGGTTGGAGCAACTGTTGGCCAGGCTCATGGTGCTGGGGCGATCGGCACCCAGTGGTCGATCAGGGTGACCAGTTCCTCACGTCGGAACGGTTTGGCCAGGTAGTCGCTCATGCCCGCGGCTCGGCAGCGCTCGCGCTCCTCTGGCATGGCGTTGGCAGTCAGGGCGACGATGGGCATTTGCGGCCAGCGGCCGCTCTGGCGTATGCGGCGGCTGGCCTCATAGCCGTCCATCACCGGCATGTTGCAATCCATCAGCACCAGGTCGTACTCGCGGTCTTCCAGTGCTGCCAGCGCCTCGCCGCCATGGGCCGCCACCGTGACCTCGCACCCCAGTTTGCTGAGCATGCCCTTGGCCACCAGCTGGTTGACGGGGTTGTCTTCCACCAACAGGATGCGCGCCCGCCGCTGGGCGGCTTCGCCGCGCTCCAGCGCTTGCTGCTGGGTCGGCTCGTCGCCCAGCAGGGTGCGTTTGAGCGTCTGGTACAGGGCGTTGCGCGCCAGCGGGCGGGCTTGCTGTTGCAGGGGGCTCAGGGCGGTAGCCTGCTCGGTGGGCAGGAAGTTGCCGTAGGCGGTCACCAGCAATATCGGCGCGTCGATGGCGGGGCGCAGGCCGAACAGGCAGTCCAGGCAGTCGGTGATCAGCAGGTCGGGCTTCAAGCCTTCCAGGGGGGCGTCGGTCCCCAGGCGCTGGTACTCCAGCCCCCAACCGGGCAGCAGGTTTTCCAGCAGTTCGGCCAGGCCGCTGCTGGCCGGGCTGATGGCCAGTACCTTGCCCTTCAGGGGCGGCGGGGCGATGGCCGGGGTGTGGGTCAGCAAGGGCAGGTCGGCGCTGAAGCGGCTGCCAAAACCCGCTTCGGAACTGATGCTCAGGCGGCCCTGCATGGCTTCGCAGAGGTTGTTGGTCAGCGCCAGCCCCAGGCCGGTACCGCCGAACTGGCGGGTGATGCCGGCGCCTGCCTGGGTGAAGGGTTGGAAGATCTTCACCTGGGCTTCCTGGGCAATCCCGATGCCGGTGTCGCACACCTCGATGCTGACCCCCCCGGGGTAGGTGCTCAGGCGCACATCGACACGGCCAAAGCGGGTGAACTTCAGGGCGTTGGACAACAGGTTGCTGACGATCTGCCGCACGCGTGTGGGGTCGCCCAGCACCATGGAGGGGAAGGTGGGGGCGATCAGGCACGTCAACTCCACACTGGGCGCAGCGTTCTGTGACAACAGGTTGGCGGTGTCTTCCACCAGCGCGCCAAGGTCGAACGGAATGCGTTCGAGCTCCAATTGGCCCGCGTCGAATTTCGAAAGGTCGAGAATGTCGTTGAGCAGTTCCACCAGCACTTTGCCCGAGTCATGGGCGATGGACAGCTGCTGGCGCTGTTCGGCGGTCAGCGGGCTGTCCAGGGACAGGGCGATCATGCCCAGCAGGCCGTTGAGCGGAGTACGGATCTCATGGCTCATGTTGGCCAGGAACGCGGCACGGGCCTGTGCCATGTCCAGGGCCGTGCGCCGGGCGTTTTCCAGTTCCTCGTTGGACAGGCTCAGGCGGATGTTGCTGGCCTTGAGCTCAGTGGTGCGCGCCGAGACAATGTTTTCCAGCTCGGCCAGGTACTCGGTCAGGCGGTTTTCGGCGGTGCGCCGTTGCTGGATCTCGGTGCTCATGCTGACGAACTGCTGGTTCGCCGCGCGCACCAGCACGCCGATTTCGTCGTGCTCGTGGCCGGGTGGGTAGTCCAGCTTGGTGGGCTTGGCTGCGTGCGGGTTGGAGTTGCTCAGCGCGCTGATCACCCGCACCAGTGGTTTGGTCAGCATGGTATAGAACAGGCCCAGCATGATGCCTGCCAGCAGCAGGCTGCGCAGGAAGCCGGAAAACAGGGTGATTTCGGCGCGGCGCAGAAAGCGCAGCCCGAACGCGAAGGTGTCCACGTCCAGGTGTAGGGTACCCAGGCGTTCACTGGGCATATGGCTCAGAAACAGGGGGTCATCGTACGTGCGGCGCTCGCCGAAGAGGAAGTCGCTGATCATCCGGTAGCGGCTTTCCGTGCGCGGGCGGCTGACGTTGGCCAGCACGGTATTGTTGTTGTCGGACAGGCGTGCGCCGACGATGGACTCGGAGTGCAACAGGCCGGCGGTCAGTTCCTTGGCCAGTTCGGCGTCGATGTTGTAGGCGATGCGCGAGGCGGGGTTGTGGCTGATCTCCAGCAACGACACCATCTCGCGGTTGATGGCCAGATCGACGTTGGCATAATCGATGCCGATCTGCACAATGCTCAACAATGTCCCGATGATGAAGCCGACCACTACCGTCAGTCGAGCCTGCTTGTACGACAGCCGATGGGTAAACTTTATATCCATATGGTCCGGGCCAGTGTTTCGTTCCGTGCGCGCTGGGCAAGCATAGCTGAAGTCCTGTTCGTTTCGGCGCTGTGAGTGGAGTATATCGACAGCGCACGGACGCCTTTTACTGTGATTGTGAAAAAAGGAGAAGCCATGGACGCGCGTTTGAGTGCATTTCTGGAGCGCGCCGAGTCAGTGCTCGCACGGCTTGAACCGTTGTTGCCGGCCCTGCGCCCGGAAATCGACTGGTCCCGGTGCCTGGCCGCGCGTTGGCAGCGTGATGGCCGGTCGGGCTACCTGATGCCACTGCAGGTGAGCCTCGACACCCGCCTCACGGACTTGATCGGCGTGGACCGCCAGCGTGATCAGCTCGGCGCCAACACCCGGCAGTTCCTTCAGGGGTTGCCGGCCAACCACGCCCTGCTGTGGGGCTCGCGTGGTACCGGAAAGTCATCGCTGGTGCGCGCCTTGCTGGCCGAGCACGCGGCGCAAGGGCTGCGCCTGATCGAGATCGAGCGCGACCACCTGGCCGACCTTCCGCGGGTGGTGGAGCAACTGGTGCACCTGCCCCAGCGCTTTGTGCTGTTCTGCGACGATTTGTCATTCGAGTCAGGGGAGGGTGATTACCGTATCCTCAAGAGCGTGCTGGATGGCTCACTGGAATCGGCACCGGAGAACGTGCTGTTGTACGCCACCTCCAACCGCCGGCACCTGGTGCCGGAAAAAGAGAGCGACAACGCCCACTGGCAAAACGTGGATGGCGAAATCCACCCCAGCGAGGCGGTGGAAGACAAGATCGCGCTGTCCGACCGTTTCGGCCTGTGGCTGTCGTTCTACCCGTTCAATCAGGAACATTTTCTCGACGTGGTCGAGCACTGGGTGGGCCAGTTCGCCAGCCAGGCCGGCCTTGTCTGGCAACGCACCGAGGAGCTGGATATCCTCGCGGCACGCTGGGCCACTGGCCGCGGCAACCGCAACGGCCGCTGCGCCTACCAATTCGCCCGTTACTGGGTGGGCCTCAAATTACTGGAGCAACCGCAATGATTGATTTGAACAGCACCGGCCAGGGCCTCGAAGGCTACGCGATGCTGACCGCGCAACTGGAATCGCTGCTCGCCGACGAGCGTGACTTCATTGCCAACGCCTCGCAGTTTTCAGCATTCCTCTACCACTCCGTGGATGACCTGAACTGGGCGGGTTTCTACCTGAACCGCAACGAGGAACTGGTACTGGGCCCGTTCCAGGGCCAGGTAGCCTGTGTGCGCATTCCGTTCGCCAAGGGCGTGTGCGGCGCCGCGGCGGCCACCCGCCAGACCCAGCGCGTGGAAGACGTGCACGCCTTCCCCGGCCACATTGCCTGTGACAGCGCATCGAACAGTGAGCTGGTGATTCCGTTGATCAAGGAAGGGCGCCTGATTGGCGTACTGGACCTGGACAGCCCGAAGCTGGCACGCTTCGCCGAAGCGGATCAAGCCGGCATCGAAAAACTGGTGGACGTGTTCCTGCGCCTGACCGACTGCTGACCAGGAATCTGTAGCAGCGGACCCGGCCGCGTCGGCATCGCACGCGGTCTACCTGGACCAAGCGGCCAGGTCCTCTATATAGCGCAGTCAGTCGTAGATGACCTTCTTCTTCCATTCCGGCTCCACTTCCTTGAGCCCGTCAGTCAGTTCGTTATGGTCATCTTCGCTGGGCGCCGTCTTGTCCAGCACCATGGCATTGGCGCGCCCCAGCAACTTCTCCATGTAGTGCAACTGTTCCTGGTAAACCGCCGGTTCCGGTTGCTTGCGCAAGTACTGCACGCCACGTTCGAATGCCAGCCGCGCCTGCCCAGGCTGCTCGGCCTGCAACGCCGCCTGCCCCAGGTTGTTGAAGAACTCGATATGCAACAGCACCAGGATGTGGCGGATCTCGCGGATCCAGTGCTTGGCTTCATTGGCCGGCAGAAAACCGTCCTGTGCCGCGCGGGTCACCTGGCTGTGCAGCGCTTCAAGCAGAAAACGCACGTCCTTGGCCTTGGCTTCGGTCTGGATCGGCGTGGGCGGGTTGTTCACTGAAATGCCTTCACCCTTGGCGATTTCCGCTTCCAGTTCACCCAGGCGGGCGCGAACGCCTGCGTTGCCCTTGTCCTGGGCCAGGATGCGTTGGTTGAGGTTCAGTTCCAGACGCGTCAGCAATAGCTTCAGCGCCGGGGTCATCAACTGCCCCGGAAAGGTCTCGGTGATTTCGCCGCAGCGGCGCAAGCGGTCATGAAGCTCGAGCTTGAGCTTCTTCTTTTCCAGCTTGTTGTTCTCCACCACATTGTTCAGGTAGCCGATGGCAATCAATATAACGATCCCCGCTACTATAAGCAGGGTGATCATGAGTGGTGTCACCGTGTAAGCCTCGTCAGGTTATCGTCCATTTGAGTGTAGTGGCTTCGCCCCCACCCGGATAGTGGCGTTTGCCCCGGGAGCCTGCCGGGCAGGGCGCCCGGTGCCGTTCCCAATCAGGTTATCGGCCGGGAAGTCATTGATTTAAATAAATTTATCACAGGGGGTTGACGACTCTTCAAACCACCCCTAGAATGCGCGCCACTTGCAGCGTAAAGCACACAGCGAAGCGCGGCAGGGAGTGAATGTTGTAGTGTGTCCCCTTCGTCTAGTGGCCTAGGACACCGCCCTTTCACGGCGGTAACAGGGGTTCGAGTCCCCTAGGGGACGCCAATGCGGGAATAGCTCAGTTGGTAGAGCACGACCTTGCCAAGGTCGGGGTCGCGAGTTCGAGTCTCGTTTCCCGCTCCAATTTTAAACAGCGTTGCTTTCGGGCAGGGCTGAGTGAAACCAGAACCAAGTCTTCGGATGCGGATCTGGGCACCGAAACACACACCATGTGTTCCGGGCAGCGTGTCCCCTTCGTCTAGTGGCCTAGGACACCGCCCTTTCACGGCGGTAACAGGGGTTCGAGTCCCCTAGGGGACGCCATTTGCGGGAATAGCTCAGTTGGTAGAGCACGACCTTGCCAAGGTCGGGGTCGCGAGTTCGAGTCTCGTTTCCCGCTCCA
>Ga0207696_1000189_pt1 | contig 95393 bp, 104 predicted proteins | sample KBSS54metaG_FD_184403 | JGI IMG/M metagenome (GOLD analysis project Ga0207696, IMG submission 184403) | Switchgrass rhizosphere microbial communities from Kellogg Biological Station, Michigan, USA - KBS S5-4 metaG (SPAdes) (version 2) | ecosystem: Host-associated > Plants > Roots > Rhizosphere... | reverse complement strand
TCGACTTGATCTACAACTGACAATTTAAAAGCTAGCGTGTAATCGCGCTGGCTCCGCCTTTTTCCGGTATCCATTGAATCCTCCTGAAGATTGGTCAGAAGGTGTAAACCTTATTCAGGACGCGACACACTCAACGAAAAGGCCGATCTGTCTCACAACAGATCGGCCTTTTTCATGCCGTCAGCGCTCAGACATGTTCGCCGCTCTTCGCCTGCACCTTCGGCGCGCCATGCCCATGATCGTGTTCATCAGGCTCGATCACCGGCACTTCCTTGCCATCGCAATCATGCAGCTTGCCGTCGCTGAAGTAATCGCCTTCACGCAGCGCCGCCAGGTCGCGATAACGCAGGGTGCGCTCTTCCGCTGCGGCGAAAACCGACTGCTGGTCCGAGTTACCGGCAGTGAAGTGGTTGAAAGTCAGATTCAGCACGATCGCCATGATCGCAGAGGAGCTGATGCCCGAGTGGAAAATGGTCGCGAACCAGCTCGGGAAATGATCGTAGAAGTTCGGCGCGGCAATCGGGATCATGCCGAAGCCGATCGAGGTGGCGACGATGATCAGGTTGACATTATTGCGGTAATCGACCTTCGACAGCGTGCGAATCCCGCTCGCCGCCACCGTACCGAACAGCACGATACCGGCGCCGCCCAGCACCGACGTCGGCACTGCTGCGATCACCCGGCCCATGAACGGCAGCAGACCGAGAATCACCAGGAAGATACCGCCTGTGGCCACCACGAAACGGCTCTTGATCCCGGTCACCGCCACCAGCCCGACGTTCTGCGCGAAGGCGCTCTGGGTGAACGAACCGAAGATAGGGGCAAACATGCTCGACAGCATGTCCGCGCGCAGACCGTTGCCCAGGCGTTTGGAGTCGACCTTGGTGCCGATGATCTCACCGACCGCCAGAATGTCCGCCGAGGTTTCCACCAGGGTCACCATGACCACGATGCACATCGACAGGATCGCGGCGAAGTGGAAGGTCGGCATGCCGAAGTGGAACGGCGTCGGGAAGCCGAACATCGGCCCTTGGGTGACACCGGAGAAATCCGCCATGCCGAGGAACACCGCCAGAATCGTGCCGATCACCATGGCCAACAGGATCGACAGACGTGAGATGGTCGAGCTGCCGACCTTGCTCAGCAGCAACACCAGCACCAGCGTCACCGCCGCCAGACCGATGTTCTGCATGCTGCCGAAGTCCGGCGCGTGGCTATTGCCACCCATGGCCCAGCGCGCGGCCACCGGCATCAGCGTCAGGCCGATGGTGGTGATCACGATACCGGTGACCAGTGGAGGGAAAAACTTGGTGATTCGCGAGAACACCGGGGTGATCAGCAAGCCGATCAACGACGCGGCAATAACCGCGCCCAGCACCGACTGGAAGCCGCCCTCCCCGCCACTGCTGACGATGGCGACCATGGTCGCCACACCGGAGAACGACACGCCCTGCACCAGCGGCAACTGACAGCCAAAAAACGGTAGACCCAGGGTTTGCAGCAGTGTCGCCAGCCCCCCCGCAAACAATGAAGCAGCAATCAACAAACCAATGTCCGCCGGCGACAGCCCGGCCGCCTGGCCGATGATCAGTGGCACCGCAACGATACCGCCGTACATGGTCAGAACATGTTGCAGGCCGTAAGCCATATTCGCGCCGACCCCGAGATTTTCGTCCTCGGGCCGTTGGTGTGAAACATGGGGCGTTTTCATGTGGGGGGTTCCCTGGTTTTTGTTATGCGCACACTGTATTCAATACTCGGGACAAATGTCCATAGAGTTGTATACAACTTATCAGTCACATAATGGATAGGTAGCCACCCAAGCTTCTATCTCGCCACCTCCATCTCCCACAAATCCGGCAACACATACCCTCCTGCCCCCGGTTCTTATCGCACTAGGCTGAATTATTCATGGCGACCAGCGGTGCACCGGCGCTCTTTTTTATACATATAAAGTATGCATAATGAAGTCATTCGAAATTCAGTACGACAAAAGCAAGAACGCAGCCAACAAACTCAAGCACAGGGGCGTCAGCCTTGCCGAGACCGAGCCAGTCTTTCATGACGAACGCGCGCTGACGATCGAGGACAACGATCATGACGAACAGCGCTGGATCACCCTCGGTCTCGATGGCAAAGGACGTTTGCTGGTGGTTGCGTACAGTTATCGCGAAGCCAACGTCGTACGAATCATTTCTGCACGTGTCGCCACACCGAGCGAACGTCGCGCATATTTTCTGGAGGCTTGATCAATGAAAGACGAATACGATTTCTCGCACGGCAAGCGCGGTGCCTTGGCGCCCGCCAAGGGCAAGACCCGCATCACCATCATGCTTGATGACGCGGTCATCGAAGCCGCCCGCAGCGTGGCGGAAAACGAAGGCTTCGGTTATCAGACGGTGATCAACAACACCCTGCGCCATGCCCTGCTGGAGGCTGGCAGCAAAAAGCAGGAAGCCGAGCCGCCCCACTCCGGGCAATTCAAGAAAGGCATCACCGCCGCCGACCTCAAGAGTCTGGAAAAAAAGCTGTCGGCGGCGGTCGGGGAAATCCGCCGGGTACTGGAACCGGAAGCCAAGCCCTGAGATCAGGCTGGTACAAGCATCCGCGCCAGCGACTGACGCACATGCGGCTGGTCAGGCAGACGCAAGCCGAACTCCTGCTCCAGCACCTCGATCAACTCATCGACATCCGCCACCTCGCGCCGCTCGCTGGCGGCGCCCATATGATGAATCGCGAAACTGCCGTTATTCAGGGTCCGGCGCCAGCCATCGCCGGTGCGCGCAACCATCAACCGCTGAGCAAACGGTGATTCGGGATGGGTCGAGACGTACCAGTTGCCGAGGGTGTAATCGATGTCTTCCTGGCGTTGCAGATCAAACAGGTACATCGCGCGCCACTCCCCCGCGACATTGGCGCGCAGCATGTAGCCATCGGCCTGTTTCTCGATGCGATAGGACTCGTGCGGCGTCGCCTGCTCAGCCTCGGTATCGAGCAGCAGCGGCGCGGTCGGCACCATACCGCCAAAGCCGACATCGGTGATGTAACGCTCGCCGTCGATGATCACCAGGCTCAAGCGATGCGTGCGGGCCGTCCAGGTGCCCTCGGGTTGCGCCAGCACCACACGCCCGGAGATGCCACGGGCGTCGAAGCCCAGCTCCAGCAATAACGCAAGAAACAGATTGTTCAGTTCGTAGCAGTAACCACCCCGGCCACCATGGAGAACCTTTTGTTCGACTGACGCCAGATCGATCAGCACCGGCGCGCCAGTGATCGTCGACAGGTTCTCGAAGGGAAAGACGCCGGTGTGGCGCAACTGCAACTGCCGCAGGGTTGTCAGTGTGGGGGGCGGTGGGATGTCGAACCCCAGGTGTTGCAGGTACAACGTCGGATTCGCCAGACGTGGCTCGCTCATTGCTCAGTCCTTTTGCATGTGGCCGCGGATCGTTGCGCCGCTGGCCGACATGTATACGGGATCGGGCCCCGACTCCGACAATTGATTTCGCCAATCAGCGCTACGGACGCTTGCGCGAACCGATGCGAATCCAGGTCGGCGCATGGTCGCTGGCGTGCGGTTCGTTGCGCACCCAGGCGTCGACGCCGGCCTCGTGCAGATACGGACTGAGTGCCGGGTTGAGCAGCAGATGATCGATGCGCAGACCAGAGTTGGTTTGCCAATGCTGGCGGAAGTAATCCCAGAAGGTGTAGAGGCGATCGTCGGGATACAGATGGCGCAGCGAATCAGTCCAGCCTTGATCAAGCAGTCGTTGATAACACTCGCGGCTTTCGGGTTGCAGCAGCGCATCCTTGAGCCAGGAACGGGTGTTGTAGATGTCCATGTCAGTGGGCACCACGTTGTAATCGCCGGCCAGCACCACCGGATGATCACTGCTTTGCAAATCCTTGGCGTAGCGGATCAAGCGTTCGAACCAGGCCAGTTTGTAGTCGAACTTCGGCCCCGGCTGCGGGTTGCCGTTGGGCAGGTACAGGCATCCGACCAGCACCCCATGCACCGCCGCCTCCAGATAACGGCTGTGCTTGTCCTCGGGATCGCCCGGCAGACCGCGGCGGCTCTCCAGTGGCTGTGCATCGCGGGCGAGAATCGCCACGCCGTTCCATGATGCCTGCCCGTGCCAGATCGCGCCGTACCCCGCTGCCTCCAGTTCGGCGGCGGGGAATGCACTGTCGACCGACTTGAGTTCCTGCAGACAAGCGATGTCCGGTTGCTCGCGCTTGAGCCACTGCAGCAGGTTCGGCAAGCGTGCGCGCAGGCCGTTGACGTTGAACGTGGCGATCCGCAGGTTTTTCATCGTTCAGGCTCCGGCGAACAAGGTGTGAAAATTGTGACCCTGTGCTAACGGCGGTGGTTGCATCGGATCAACCGGCTGCGGCGTAATAGGCGCTCGTCACTGCCCCGAACTGCCGAGACTTGATTCCATGCTCACCACCCTGCAAGGCCCGCGCATCCTCCTGCGCCCGCTTCAGTACAGCGACGCCGATGCCCTGCTCCGCGCTGCCGCCGACGGCGAACTGTGGAACCTCACCGTCACCGTGGTGCCTTCGGCGAGCACCATCGACAGCTATCTGAAAAAAGCCCTCGACGGCCGTGATGCCGGCACGGTCATGCCGTTTGTGATCGTGTTGAAGGATAGCGGCGAAGTGATCGGCTCGACCCGGTTCTGGAAGATCGACCCGCTCAATCGCAAACTGGAAATCGGCAGCAGCTGGATCTCGGCACGCTGGCAGAAATCCTTCGTCAACACGGAAGCTAAATACCTGATGTTGCGTCACGCTTTCGAGGTGCTCGAATGCGTGCGAGTGCAGTTCACCACCGACGAGAACAACCAGAAGTCGCGCAACGCGATTCTGCGCCTCGGTGCGCAACAGGAAGGCATCGTGCGCCACGAGCGGATCATGCCCGACGGCCGCAAGCGTAACTCGGTGCGTTTCAGCATCATCGATGACGAGTGGCCGCAGGTGCGGCAGGTGCTGGAGCAGAAACTGGCTGAGGATCGAGGCTGAGGCTCGACAACCGCTCGTCAGCCAATCGGCACCAACAGTTGCGGCCGTCAGACCAAAGTCAGGTAACCGAACCTTTTTGGGAGACGTACCATGACAACGCGCAAACTGACTTCCCTGTTGCTCGCCGGGCTGCTGGCCACCGCCTCGGTCGGCGCCTTTGCCGCCAATGACGGGGCGGATGCCTCCGGCACCAAATCCGGTGCTACAAGCGGCACCAACATGCCACCCAACAGCACCCCCGGCGCTCCGAAAAACGGTGACAGTACCGATGGCGCCAGCAAGGGTACCGGCACCAACAGTGGCACCATGGGTTCTGGATCGGGAGCGGGGGGCGGCACCGGTTCGGCCGGCGGCGGAACTGGCGGTGCCGGCGGTGGCACAGGCAGCTGAACGAATAAGCGTGACCGCTGGTGATCCGGCATGAAGGCATGAATCTGTGGCGCTGGGATCTGATTCCTCGCCACAGATCAAGCGCGGAGGCTTTAGCGATCCGACCGCATCAACTCGGCAACCCCCTCCTCCAGCGACAACACCGCCGCGCGATTGCGCCCGGCATTTTTTGCCTGATACAACGCCGCATCAGCACGCTGGATAAACACTTCAAGGCTGTCATTGCCGCTCGGAACAAATGAGTAGCAGCCCAGACTCACCGTCAGGTAACCGGTGGGCGAACCGCTGTGAGTAATGCGTTTATCCATCACGCTGCGGCGAATCTGCCCGGCAATCGCCAGCACGCCGTTGATGTCGGTATCCGGTAGCAACACCGCGAACTCTTCGCCACCGTAACGCACCGCCAGGTCAGACTTGCGTTGAGAGCAATTCTTCAACACCTGGGCCACCTGAGTCAGGCAGTGATCCCCTGCCACGTGCCCGTAGGCATCGTTGTAGCGCTTGAAGAAATCGATATCGAGCATGATCAAGCCGACTGGACTCGACTGCCGTGCACCGCGGGCAAATTCGATCTCCAGCGATTGCTCGAACAGGCGCCGATTCGCCAGCCCCGTCAGGCTGTCGTGGGTCGCGATCTGCTCCAGTGTGCGCTGTGCCTTGCGCAGGTTTTTCTCGATTCGCTCGCCGTCGCGCACCTGATGAATGAACACCCAGCCGAACAGGCCGACGCCAAGAATCACCAGCGCCACAATCACGCTGGACTGAAAGGCCCGCTCATACCAACCCTTGAGAATCGTGTCGCGCGAAGAGGCGGACGCTACCACCAGCGGATAAGCCGCCAACTGGCGGTAGCCGTACAAGCGTACCACGCCGTCGACCACCGACTTGATCATCGCAGTGCCGGCCGGGGCCTCGGGCAGCAGCTTCTGGTAGATCCTGCCTTGCGCCAGCGACGAACCGATCAGGCCTTCGTCGAACGGTCGCCGCGCCAGCAGCGTGCCGTCCTTGAGTCCGAGAAACATGATGCCGTTGTCATCGAGGCTGAAGCTTTTGAAGAACCGGTCGAAGTACGCCATCTTGATCCCGGCCATCAGCACGCCCTGGAAATTGCCGGCGCGATCATTGATGCGTTTCGAGATCGGGATGATCCACTCGCCATTCTCGCGGCTGCGAATCGCCGGGCCGATGTGCGCCACGATAGAAACGTTCTGCTGGTGAAACCTGAAGTACTCGCGGTCGGCCACACCCTTGCCACGGGGCAGGTCCGGGAACGAGGTGATCACCCACTGGCCCTCGCGATCGAAGAGGAACATGCCGTGCAACTGCTCCAGTTGTTGCACCCGACGCGCGAAGGTTTTTTGCAGACGTGGTCGCTGCGCGGCGCCATAACCATCGTCCTCGACCCAATCAGCGAGACTGGTGAGCACCAAATCGGCGGCCAGAAACGTGTCTTCGGCCTGCTGCGCCATGGCTCGGGTCAGGTTGGTCGACGCGATCTGCGCGTTCGCCAGGTCCTGACGCCGTGTCTGCTCGAGTTGCAGATAAAGCAAGCCGGACAGGCACAGGCATACCGCAACGATGAACAGCGCTGCCGCCTTGCGCAGTGGCAGGCGTTTAAGCGTGCCGGGAGTCTGATGGGGGTCGTGAATGGGGATTGGCAAAAACGTGTCCTGGGCAGGTACGACAGGGGCCGCAGCCCGAAACCCTTACTTTTCATGAGCGTAGCCCAGCGGGGTGCGCACAGCAAACCCGCCCCGCCAACACACGCCTGCCCCGCTGTATCGGCGCGCAAGGGATTTGGATGACCTCCGCACGTCGATTTATTTTCAGTGGTGGTTTTGCGGGTGATCGCCCTCGCGTATCTGCGTAGGGCAATCGCGCAGTGCACCGATGACGGCTATCGGGGTTTGTTGATTTCCCGCAGCAAATCCGCGACCGGCAGGTTCATGGTGTTTGAGTAGTAGGGTTTGTAGCCGTACGCGGTGACGACGACTTTGCAGGGGATTTGTTGTTTGTTCGCGAGGAGTTGATTCAGTTCTGTTACTGAAAGATTTCTCTCAGAACTTCGGTTGCTGGAAATTTCACTGAGGAATGCGCGAGTAAGGTAGGAAAACTTTCCCTTGTTGTTTTCATTTTTTTCCGATCGTATCAAACCGGATGCGGAGAACTGTATGGCTTTGCCTACTGAGAAATCATGATCATCCGCCAATGCGCAATGAAGCATGCCCGAAATCATCCCAACTCGCTCCCCGCGATCAAAAAGATCCAACACATCAACGTCCGACTGATACCGGATGATGTAAAGCAGCGACTTTTCTCTTTCCACAGATTCGAAGTTCAGGTTTGCGGGAGGCTTTGTATGGTCTTTCGCACAACCTGAGCAAATAGCGAGCAAGCAACAAATGAGCACCCTGTACATCATGGAAAATCCTTCATGATTGAGTCAAAAAGCATATCGGCTGCCGATTTGCTCCCCGCGATACGGGCAGTAAACAACCCCAATGCATTTGCATGATTAGTGTCTATATTGACGTTCAATGAAGGACCACAGGAGATAAGCCACTTTTCACCAAAATCAGCGACCCCATCTGACGAATCTCTTTTAGTTGGCATCGCTTTGATGTTGATCCAGTCGGCAGCAATTGGATCAGGACGTTCGCGATAAATATCAGAACCCAACCAGACCAGGGCCCCTTCACCCACGGGATCAAGGGTAATCAGCATCTGAATCCTGTAACCCCATTCCGACATGATCTTTGTCAGATGCGCACCGTTCCACCCACCGAGGCTATGACCCACGATATAGACAGGACAGCTCTTGTAGGGGATCAGACTCAAGACATGTCGCTGAATATCCTGTTTTCCTCTGACTTCGTTATAGCCCAGCCACTCAGACTTATATTTACCCTCCTTTGCCAAGCTTGTAGTGCGCTCATCAAAGTCCTTCCGTGCCTCTTGGATGTTTCCATAAGGCCCCGAAAAATAATAACGTTCCTTATCCCCAGCGCCTCCGACGAAAACAACAATCGCCTTGATACTCTCCACCGGCACAGGCTTGTCACTGACATCCTTCTTGTCCGTCAGCGCATGTTCCTTGTGCAGCTTGTAATTGTTGCCTTTCGCGCACGTTACTGTTTCAGCCGCCATGCCTCACTCCTCCAAAAACAACTTGATGGTTTCAGGCAGGTGCGAGCTGACTTCGTGGGTGAACCCGTTAGCGTCAGACACCCCGTGCTCCAGACGCCCGTCTGCGCGCTGGATCACGTAGGGATGATTGGTCATGGGCTCACCGGTCACGTCATTGACCAGTTTCAATTTGTCCGTGAAATGCACCGGCATCGGCAGCAATCCACTGAAAGGTGCCGCTGTTACCGTGTCACCAATGATGACCGTGCCCGACCCGCCAATGACCACATTGCCGTGCCCACCGGTGCTGTCCAGGGTCGCGGCGTTTAAGCCATTGATAAACACCGTCGAGGAAACGCCGCCAGTAATCGGGCTGCCGCACGCTGATTTTATCGGTCATTCGGGCAGCCGCCAATCCGTCGAAATTCACATTCGGCGAGCCACTGGCAATCGGATTGGTGCCATGTCCCGGGAGTGGGCAGGCGGTTGGATCGGTGACGCGGGCGGCGGGTTTTCCGCTCATGAACAGCTCCTTGCAGTGTTACGGGTCATCCTTTGGGGGGCGCAAGCATGCGTGAATTTTCCGGTTGCTTCAAACCTTCAGGCAAAAAAAGGCGCCCGATCGAGGCGCCTTTTTTATTCGTGCAAACCACTCACATCAACGCGATGGCGGCACCCGAATATCCCCCGCCCGGCACTGGGTCTTCACGCCCTTGCCGCACGCGCCAAACTGCAGATCTTTGCCCATGCACACCCGCACTTCCGAGAGTTCCGGGCCGCTGCAGATCACCGCGATGCCATTGGCCGGGATCCCCGGGTTGGCCTTGCGGAACAGGTCGGCGATTTCCTGGGCTTCGAAGTAATACGAGGAGTTGAACGGTTGCAGCTCCTGCGGGATTTTCACCGCGCCAACCGCTTTGTCCGCTTCATCCAGATAGCCCATCGCGCCCAGACCGCTGCAAGTGCCGTGCTTGGACCATTCGTGATCAAGCAGTTTTTTTGTCGGGAACAGTGTCAGGCCCTTGGTGGTTTCCGCCGCCGACAGCGTGGTCAATGGAGGGCAGGATTCCGGCCAGCCGCCATTGGCGTATTGCGGCCACAAACCATGCAGCACAAAGCCGTAGCCCTTACCGGAACATTGCACGTCATCTTTGTGGGTGAGGCAGAACGTTGGCGACCAGGACAGCGTCAGCAGGTAGTAATCGAACTGCCCCGCTACCGCTTCCGTTTGTACCTTGCTGGCGTTCGACTGACGCGCCGAACTCAGGCCGATGCTACCGGCCGTCAGCGCGATCAGCGCCAGAATTGTAAACAGCTTTTTCATGTACCCGCTCCTTGGGACGCCTGCGTCCGTGGTTTTTGATGCTGACCAGACTTGGCCAGCGCTGATTTCGCCATGCTTGTGTTGCAAGCGCATGACGCAAGGCAAGGCCGTACGCCGTTGAACGGTCTACGATTAACAGGCAGACATCAAACCAAGGGATCCGAAATGAGTAAAGCAGACGAACTCGCCGCCAAACTCAAGCAAACCCGGCACACACAAGCGGATGCCGCGCTGGAGATCGATTGCTGGCCGGCGCAGGTCTACGATCTGTACCACCGCATCGAGGCCTGGCTGCAACCCGTCACCGAAGTCGGTCTGAAAATCCGCCGCAATCCAACCCACGTTTGCGAAAGCTCACCCGATGGCGAAAGCCACGATTACGCGATCGACCAACTGGTGATCGAAGCCAACCAGCAAACCCTGACATTTGATCCCATCGCCCGGTTTACCGAAGACGGCGCCGGCCGCGTGCAGATCACCCTGCCCGAGCGCAACACCTATCTGCTGCGCACCGTCGATGAACATCATGAAAGCCATTGGTGGTTGCAAACGGTGGAAACCGGGCAAGAACTGGATGCGATTGCGCTGACCGAGAACAATCTGTTGCAGGTGGTGCAGGAAGGTCTCGGTCTGTAACGCGAGCGGCCAAACTGTCAAAACTGTAATCCCCCTCTCAGCCAACTGAAAGCCAGCGCTGGGTAGCCTCCCCGTCATGAATCAAACGGGGACTTCCAGCGCATGCCTTCCAACACCTCAAGACGCACCTTCGTCAAAGGCCTGGCCGCCAGCGGCCTGCTCGGCGGCCTCGGTCTGTGGCGCGCGCCTGTCTGGGCGCTGACCCCGCCTGGGCAGATCAACGAACTGAGCGGCAGCGAATTCGAGCTGTTCATCGGCGAAACCCCGGTCAACTTCACCGGCAGCCCGCGCACTGCGCTGACCATCAATGGCAGTCTGCCCGGCCCGCTCTTGCGCTGGCGCGAGGGTGATACGGTGACGTTGCGGGTGCGCAACCGACTCAGCGCCAGCACCTCGATCCATTGGCACGGCATTCTGCTGCCGGCGAACATGGACGGTGTGCCGGGCCTGAGTTTTCACGGCATCGAACCCGGCGGCGTATACGTCTACCAGTTCAAGGTGCGGCAGCACGGCACTTACTGGTATCACAGCCATTCCGGCTTGCAGGAGCAGGCCGGGGTTTACGGGCCGCTGGTGATCGACGCCAGAGAACCGGAGCCGTTCCAGTACGACCGCGACTACGTGGTGATGCTCAGCGACTGGACCGACGAAGACCCGGCCAGCCTGATGAAGACCCTGAAAAAGCAGTCCGACTACTACAACGACCACAAGCGCACCGTTGGCGATTTCATCGACGACGTCAGCGACAAAGGCTGGGGGGCCAGCGTCGCCGACCGCACGATGTGGGCGCAAATGAAGATGAACCCCACCGACATCGCCGACGTCAGTGGCGCCACCTACACCTTCCTGATCAACGGCCACACGCCCGACAGCAACTGGACCGGACTGTTTCGCCCCGGCGAAAAACTGCGCCTGCGGCTGATCAACGGCTCGGCCATGACCTACTTCGACGTGCGCATTCCGGGGCTGAAAATGACTGTGGTCGCGGCGGACGGTTTGCACGTCAAACCGGTCAGCGTCGATGAGCTGCGCATCGCCGTGGCGGAGACCTACGACGTGATCGTCGAGCCTGACAGCGAGGCCTGCACCCTGTTTGCCCAGGCCATGGATCGCAGCGGTTACGCCCGCGCCACCCTCGCCACCCGCGCCGGTCTGGCAGCACCGGTGCCTGCGCTGGACCCGCGCCCGCTGGTGACCATGGACGACATGGGCATGGCCGGGATGGATCACGGCTCGATGGACATGAGCGCAATGGCGGGTATGGATCACTCGGCCATGGGCCCGATGCAATCGCACCCCGCCAGCGAACAGGACAATCCGCTAGTGGACATGCAAGCCATGAGAACCGCGCCGAAACTCGACGACCCCGGCCTCGGCCTGCGCAACAACGGCCGCCGCGTGCTGACCTACGCCGATCTGCGCAGTACCTTCGAGGACCCGGACGGCCGCGATCCCGGGCGCACGATCGAGCTGCACCTGACCGGGCACATGGAGAAGTTCGCCTGGTCGTTCAACGGCATCAAATTCTCCGACGCCGAGCCGCTGCGCCTCAAGTACGGCGAGCGCATCCGTCTGGTGCTGGTCAACGACACCATGATGACCCACCCCATCCACCAGCACGGCATGTGGAGCGATCTGGAAGACGAGAACGGCAACTTTCAGGTGCGCAAACACACCATCGACATGCCCCCCGGTACCCGTCGCAGCTACCGGGTGACGGCCGATGCATTGGGCCGCTGGGCCTATCACTGCCATCTGCTTTATCACATGGAAACCGGCATGTTCCGCGAAGTGCGGGTGGAAGAATGAAGGGGCCGAACATGACTCGATTCGCAGCGTTCTCCTTGTTAATCATCGGCAGCTCCGTCATGGCCGCCGACGACATGCAAGGCATGGATCACAGTCAGATGCCCGGCATGGATCACTCGATGCAGAGCATGGACGACGGCATGATGCAGCCCGCCGCGCCGACTGAAAGTCGCACGCCGATCCCGGTGCTGACCGACGCCGACCGCGCCGCCGTGTTCGTCAGCCCCGGCGGCCATCAGGTGCACGACAGCGCGATCAACAGCTACTTCCTCGCCGACAAACTCGAATGGCAAAACGCCGATGACGGCAGCGCTTTGGCCTGGGATCTGTCCGGCTGGGTCGGCGGCGACATTGATCGTCTGTGGCTGCGCTCCGAAGGCGAACGCAGCAACGGCAAGACCGAGGACGCCGAGCTCCAGGCATTGTGGGGCCATGCGATTTCACCGTGGTGGGACGTGGTCAGCGGCGTGCGTCAGGACTTCAAACCCGGCGCCCCACAAACCTGGGCCGCGTTCGGTGTGCAGGGCATGGCGCTGTACAACTTCGAAGCCGAGGCTACGGCGTTTCTCGGCGAAGGCGGACAAAGCGCACTGCGGCTGGAGGGCGATTACGACATTCTGCTGACCAATCGGCTGATCCTGCAGCCCACCGCCGAGCTCAACGTCTACGGCAAAAACGACCCGCAACGGGGCCTCGGCTCCGGCCTGTCGAACACTGAAGCCGGCCTGCGCCTGCGCTACGAAATCCGCCGCGAATTCGCGCCGTACCTCGGCGTGACGTGGAACCGCACCTACGGCAACACCGCCGATTACGTCCGCGAAGAAGGCGAAAATCGTAGCGCAGCACGGCTCGTGCTTGGTGTGCGGCTGTGGTTCTGAATCCCATTGAAAAACAACCCCAGAGGTCTTGCATGCGCACGTTGAATATCACCCTTGTACTCGCCAGCGGATTGCTCCTGAGCAGCCTCGCTCAGGCTCACCCGAAACTGCTGTCATCAACCCCGGCCGAAGGTGCCGACGGCGCGGCTCCCGACAAGATCGAACTGCACTTTTCCGAGAGCCTGCTGACTCAGTTCTCCGGCGCCAAATTGGTGATGACCGAGATGCCGGGCATGGCTCATTCGCCGATGCCGATGAAGGCCAGAGTCAGCGCCGGCAGCGACCCGAAATCCATGCTCGTCACCCCGCTCACGCCGTTGCCCGCCGGCACCTACAAGGTCGAGTGGCGCGCGGTGTCGTCCGACACGCACCCGATCACCGGCAACGTCACGTTCAAAGTGCAGTGAGCGATGGCTGAACTGATCAACATCATTCTGCGCCTGGCGTTGTATGTGGATTTGCTGCTGTTGTTCGGGGTGGCGTTGTTTGCGCTGTACAGCGTGAACGCGCCGCTGCGGTTCAGGCCGCTGTTGCGTGGATTGGCGTTGATCGGGGCCCTGCTGTCAGTGGCTGGAGTGCTGCTGATGACGAGCGCCATGAGTGGCGAAACCGAATTCGCCGCACTCTGGCCGCACCTGCAGATGATGCTGCTGGAAACGGACGTCGGGCTGGCGTGGGCGCTGCGCATGATTGCACTGATCGTGGTGCTGGCTCAGCCGGGGAAGTGGCTCGCGTCGATGACCGGCGCGGTCGCCCTCACCTCCCTTGCGTGGAGTGGGCACGGAGCAATGGACGAGGGCTCGCTGCGGGTCTGGCATTTCCTCAGCGACATCCTGCATCTGCTGGCGGCGGGGGCATGGTTGGGCGGTATGCTGGCGCTGGTGCTGCTGGTGCGGGGTCATGTGGATGAAGCACGGATTCGCCTGCTGGCAGAGGCGGTGAAACGCTTCGAATGGATCGGCGCGGCGATTGTGCTGACGCTGTCGGTGAGCGGCGTGGTGAATTATCTGTTCATCGTCGGTCCGAGGCTGGATGAGGTGCTGCTCGGCACCTATGGGATGTTGCTGGCGATCAAGGTTTTGCTGTTTGCCGCGATGCTGGTTCTGGCGGCGCTGAACCGCTTTCACCTTGGGCCTGCGCTGGAGCGATCGCTACGCGATGGACAGCACGTCATCGCGGCGCATGCACTCAGGCGCAGCGTGCTGCTGGAACTGGGCATGGCCCTGCTGATCGTGGCGTTGGTGGCGTGGCTCGGCACGTTGAGTCCGGACGCGGGATGACACCCGAGAAGGCCTTTCACTACACTGGCTCACCGTCCTCTGCAGAAGCCCGATGTCCATGACCATTCTAAAAAGCACGATGATCCTTTTCGGCGCGCTGACCCTGGCCGCCGGTGTTCAGGCCCAGGAAAGCCCTTCGCACCTCGACAGCATCCAGCAACAAGGCCAACTGCGCGTCTGCACCACCGGCGACTACAAACCCTACACTTTCAAACGCCCCGACGGCGACTTCGAGGGCATCGACATCGCCATGGCGCGCTCGCTGGCCGACAGCCTAGGGGTCAAGGTCGAGTGGGTGCAGACCACCTGGAAAACCCTGATGCCGGACATGCAGGCCGGCAAGTGCGACATCGGCATGGGCGGGATTTCGGTGACGCTGGAGCGGCAGAAAAAAGCCTTCTTCAGCAACACTCTCGACAGCGACGGCAAGATTCCGCTGGTACGCTGCGCCGAGCAGGCCAAGTACCAGACCGTCGAGCAGATCAACCAGCCGAATGTGCGCCTGGTCGAGCCGGCGGGCGGCACCAACGAAGCCTTCGTCCATGCCTTCCTGCCCAAGGCGCAACTGGCGCTGCACGACAACGTGACGATCTTCCAGCAACTGCTCGACAACAAGGCCGACGTGATGATCACCGACGCCTCGGAAGCGCTGTATCAGCAGAAACTCAAACCGGGGTTGTGCGCGGTGAATCCGCACCAGTACATGCAGTATGGCGAGAAGGCGTATTTGCTGCCGCGCGATGACATCAGCTGGAAACTGTACGTTGATCAGTGGCTGCATCTGAGCAAAGTCACTGGCAGTTATCAGAAGATCATTGGTGAGTGGCTGGCAGTGCCGCAATAAGCGTTTCCAGCGCTTCGCTGGCCTCGCTGCCCGGCGCGGCGGTCATGACGATGAGCGCCTGATCCGGGCTCTCGGCGCATGACACCATCTGCCAGTCGAGGCTGAGTTTACCCACCTGCGGATGCAAAAAGGTTTTGCTGCCGCAGGTCGGGCTGGCCACCAGATGCGTCGCCCACCAGCGGCGAAAATCTTCGTCACGCAGCGACAGTTCGCCAATCAGCGAAGCCAGCCTCGGGTCATCGGGAAACCGCGCGGTGTCCATGCGCAAAAACGCCACGCAGTTGCGCCCGTTGTTCTCCCAATCGATGTACAGACTGCGAAACCTCGGGTCGAGAAATGACAACCGAATCAGGTTGCGCTGCTCGATCGGTATCTCGGCGAAGTCGACGTAAAGTGCGGCAGCCAACGGATTCCACGCCAACACATCCATGTAGCGCCCGATGACCAGCGCCGGAATGCCCTGCAGGCTGTCGAGCAGGCGCTGCGTCTGCGGGCCGACGGTTTGCCGGCGATGCTGATCGACCGGAGTCCGCCCCAGGCGCGCCAGTCGAAAGAGGTAATCCAGATCATCCTCGCGCAGGCGCAACGTGCGGGCGACCGCCGCCAATGCGGATTTAGACGGCGACAAGCGCCCCTGCTCCAGGCGTGTGTAGTAATCGACACTGATGCCGGCCAGCATCGCCACTTCTTCGCGGCGCAAACCGGCGACGCGGCGTGCCCGACCGGCGTCGGCGGGTAAACCGACTTGCGTCGGTTCGAGTTCGGAACGACGGGCCCGGAGGAATTCGCCGAGGTCGTTGGGGCTGGTGTGTGTATTCATGGGGCGATCATTGCGCGCGAGCGCGTCCGGGGGAAGGCAATCCTTATCATAGGAAAGTTTTTCCCAGGATCCGCGCTCTCTTTTTGCCTCCCATCCACGGCGGCAATCTGTGCCTCGTCAGCCGCCACCTGCGGCATCGCAGCAACCCGTGGAGTGCACCTATGAAAACCAACGTCAGCTTCCACAGTAACGGCCTCAAACTCGCCGGCCACCTCTACACCCCGGACGACCTGCAACCCGGTGAACAACGCCCGGCCATCGTCGTCGCCCACCCGTTCGGCGGCGTCAAGGAGCAGACCGCCGGCCTCTACGCCGCCAAACTCGCGGCCAGAGGCCTGATCGCCCTCGCCTACGACGCCAGCTACCAAGGTGAAAGCGCAGGTGAACCGCGCTACCTCGAAGACCCGTTCGTCCGCGCCGAAGACATCAAGAGCGCGGTGGACTTCCTCGCCAACCACGCCTCGGTCAACTCACAACGCATCGGCGCCCTCGGCATCTGCGCTTCCGGTGGTTACGTGCCCTTCGCCGCCCAGACCGACCGCCGCATCCGCGCCGTCGCCACCGTGAGCGCCGCCGACATCGGCCTGCTTTACCGCGAAGGCCTTGGCGGCAGCGTCAGCCCGGAACAGCTCAAACAACTGCTGGAACAAGTCAGCGAACAACGCACTCGCGAAGCCCGTGGCGAACCGGTGCGCATCGACCCGATCGTCCCGGAAACCGCCGATATCAACGCCGATACCCCGACCCTGTTCCGCGAAGGCAGCGACTACTACCGCACCCCGCGTGCGCAACATCCCAACTCGCCGAACAAGTACGTGTTCACCAGCATCGGCCGGATCGCGGCGTACTCGTCCTACGAGCACATCGACCTGATCTCGCCGCATCCGCTGCTGATGATTGCCGGCTCGGAAGCCGACACCCGTTACTTCAGCGAAATGGCGATCAAGAAGGCGCTGGAGCCGAAGGAATTGGTGCTGATCGAGGGCGCAAGCCACATCGACCTGTACGACAAGGAACAGTTCGTCGGGCCGGCGGTGGAGAAAATGGTGGGGTTCTTCAAGCAGTATCTGTAAGCGACAGGCACAAAAAAAGGCGCCCGACATGGGCGCCTTTTTATTGGCCTGTACACTGAACCTGAGGATCTAATTGAAGCTATGGAGCTAATTGCACCTGTAGAGCCAAGTAAACCTGTGGAGGCAATTACACCTGTGGCGAGGGGATTTATCCCCGATGGACTGCGTAGCAGTCCTGCTGTTTTAAAAGTGGGGTCGCTTCGCGACCCATCGGGGATAAATCCCCTCGCCACAGGGTCAGCCTCGATTTTGATCAATCGTCATGCAACATCCCGGAGCTGTACTGGTTCAAGCTGCTGCCAATGCTGTTGCCGCCAAACTTCAGGGTCGTCGCATGACTGCGCCCCTCCGGCGATTGGCAATCCGAGGAGAAACAACTGGTGGTGGTCAAACCTCCGGCGCCCGAACAGGCACTCAATACCGAGACAGCTGCGGCGATCAACAGCACTTTGACGACATTGGTGCGCATGGTACAGCTCCCCTTGGGATGATCTTGTGCAAGCATCCTAGGCCTTCGCCGCACCCGGCAAGATGAAACTTTGCTGATCGACAGCACGGGTTCAGGTTGGCATCAAACCGCCCGCCACGCCTCCATCGGAATCTGCGCCATCGCCTCAAACGCCGGTTTGGCGAACCAGAAACCCTGCATCAGATAAATCCCGCAATCGGCCAGAAAATCCCGCTCCTCCGGGTGCTCGATGCCCTCGGCAATCACCTCGATCCCCAGTTCAGTACACATGCCCACCACGCCCCGCACGATCGCCTGACGCACACGATCACGGTGGATATCGCGGATCAGCGCCATGTCCAGTTTGATCAGATCCGGCTGAAAGTCCGCCAGCAGATTCAGCCCGGAATACCCCGCACCGAAGTCATCAATGGCCGTCTTGAAGCCGAACTCGCGATACTCGCGCAGGATGTTCATCAAGTGCTTATTGCTTTCAACGTGCTCGCCCTCGACCGCTTCGAAGATCAACCGATCGAGCGGGAAAGCATGCGCGCGCGCCGCCTCCAGCGTGCTGCGAATGCACAGGTCCGGGCGATAAACGGCGTTCGGCAGGAAGTTGATCGAAAGGAACCCGGTGAGCCCCAACTGCGCTGCCGTGGAGATCGCCCGCACGCGGCATAGTTGATCGAAGCGATAGCGGTTCTGGTCATCGACTTGCTGCAGAACCGATAGCGCCCCTTCGCCCTGCACGCCCCGGACCAGCGCCTCGTGGGCGAAGGTCGATTGATCACGCACATCGACAATCGGCTGGAACGCGAAGGAGAACGCCATATCGGCCTCGCCTTTTTGCCGGCATCCTTGGCACCCCCCGCTGGGCTGGGGGAAGATTGGTGTATTGGTCATGACGCCCCCTGAGAGCGGGTTGCAACCATCCATGGCCCAGAAAAAATTACTGCACGGACCGGGTGGCGCCGCTTGGCGGCCCCCGCTTATACAGGCTGACCGGTCAATTCCGGCCAAGTTCATTGCGAAATGCCATCAGGTGCGGAAATGCGCCGTCATGCGTTGCAGGTCCTGCCCCAGCGACGCCAGCTCAATGGTCGCAGCAGCACTTTCTTCGCTGGCGACGGCCGACTGATCGGCCACATCGCGCACACTGACGATGCTGCGATTGATCTCATCGGCCACTGCACTTTGCTGCTCGGCGGCGGCGGAAATCTGCAGGCTCATTTGCTGGATCGTGCCGATCGAATGGTTGATCTCGGTAATCGCCTGCTCGGCCTTCTGCGCCAGCACCACGGTGTCCAGCGTGCGCTCGCGGCTGGATGTCATCAGCGTAGATGCCGCTTGCGTGCCCTGCTGCAAGGTGACAATCAGCGCTTCGATTTCCTTGGTCGAATCCTGGGTGCGCTGCGCCAGCGAGCGCACTTCATCGGCAACCACGGCAAAACCACGGCCCTGCTCCCCCGCCCGCGCCGCTTCAATCGCCGCGTTCAGCGCCAGCAAATTGGTCTGCTCAGCGACTGCCTTGATCACATCGATGACCTTGCCAATCTGCTCACTGTCCTGGGACAGCACGTTCATCGCCGCGCCCAACTCTTCGATCGCCACCGACAGTTCGCTGATCTGCACAGTCGCCTGCTTGACCACCGCACTGCCGTGTCGTGCTTGCTGATCGGCCAGTGTCGCGGCGGCGGATGCGTCGGTGGTGTTGCGCGCCACCTCCTGCACGGTCGAGGCCATTTCGTGCATCGCCGTGGCGACCTGATCCACCTCGACTTTCTGCTGGCGCACACCGGCGCTGGTCTGCTCGCTCATCGCCGAGAGTTTCTCCGCCGATGTCGAAATATGTGTCACGCCGTTACCGATCCCCTGCACCAGCGTGTTCAGACTTTGCGCCATGTCCTGCATCGCGTTTTGCAGATCGCCCAATTCATCCTTGCGGCTGGATTTGGCTTGCACCGTCAGGTCGCCCTTGGCAATCCGTCGCGCCAGCTCCACCGTCAGCGCCAGCGGCCCGGTGATCTGCCGCGAAATCAGCACCGCAGCCAACAGACCGACCACCAGCGCCAGCACCGTCAGCACGGCAATCTGGATAAACGCACGCTGTTGATCGTCCCGCGCCAGACGCTGCTGCGTGTCCATCAGGCCGGTCATGATGCTGTCCATCGCCTGGCTCTGCTGATCGACCTGCTGGCGCAGGCTCTGCTTCTGCTCGAACAGCGCGGCGACCTCGACCAGCACCTCGCGATAACGGCGCATGCCGGCCTGCGCCTCTTCAAGCTGACTCGACAAGGCCGCCGGCAAACCGCTGCGCGCCTTGCTCATGTCGGCCAGAAACGCATCAGTGGTGTCCAGCAGCACCTGCTTGTTGGCCTCGCTCGGCACCGCGATATAACGCCGCAACATCAGACGAAACATCGTCATGCCATTGCGCAGATCCGCCACGGTGCGCAAATCCGTCACACGTGCGCTATCAGCAGACGCCAGCGCACTGGCCGTGGTGCTCTCGAACATGCTGTTGAAGGTCTCGGCGTACTTGTCCGACATCGCCCCCAACGGTTTCAGCGCATCACTGGTCGCCTTGTCCGCCTCGACCAAACGCTTGACCTGCTGATCGTAAGCCAGCGTGGTGTCCTGCAAACGCTTCAAGGCCTGCTGGTTTTCCGCCCGCGTCAGGGTCTGCAACGCCTTGGCGATCAGCCCCTGCAACACCGTCAGCTGCGACTGATAGGCCTCGGCATAAGCGACATCCGCCGCCGCTTCGTACTGCTTCTCCGACAGCCGCATGTCCTGCGTCGCATCGTTGAGCGTACCGATCAAACGCGTGGTACCCAGGCGATCAACCAGCACATTGCTGCTGTTATAGCCAATGAAGGCCACCGCCCCCACCGCCAGCAAAAGAACGCCAAACCCGGCCCCCAACTTTCGGGAAACCTTGATGTTGCCCAGGAAATTCGATGCTTCTGCCATGTTCAGCCTCTAACGCCCTGACGCGATTCAGCGTCAGGCACAAAAAATAGATCTCTGATAACCGGAGTTACCGCTCATATTCGGGGTCGTCGTCCTGGGCGAAATACGGGCAGCTTCCACTGACCCGGCTGCAACAACCTGACGCGAAAAGCCGTACCGACGGCCCACGCACCAGCGGACAAATCCAGGACTGACGCTGGATTTATCGTTTCAGCAAAGGTGTTGGAACGGATGCTATAAATTTTGGGAAAAGTTGTACAACTTTATATTTTTGTATAATCGTTGAACTTTTTTGAGCGCGTGATGACGCATTGCCATCATTTTTTGTGGCACATCGCTATTGCTGCGAAAACTGGCTGAAACACGCCATTTTGGCCGGTTGTTTTGCGCAATCGACAGAACGCCCTCCGCGATCACAAGCTCGCCGCTCGCCACGGAGGGCAGCGATCTACGCCTTGAGCTCGACGTTATCCAACGCCTGATTCACCGCCAACTCCCCCAACATCACCACCTGCGCAATGCCGATCAGCGTCTTGCGGTGCGAAACATCCAGCAACGCGGCGAAATCGTTGAGCATGGTGGTGGCGGAACCCAATGATTCACTGGCGTTGGCGAGCAGGGATTCGGTGTCGTAGGCCGGGTTGGCGAGGAACATCGGTCTGGATTGATCACCACTGGCCATGATCTGGCTGGCCGGGGTGAGGTAGTGATCGAGGGCGCGCTCGGCGGCTTCGTGGAGTTTGCGGGAATCGAGGGATTCGTAGGGGGATGCGGGGTTGGATTCGGGTGGGTTGGGTGTTGGTTTGAACATGGATGGAGCCTCTAGTGCGAATACTAAAAGGAGCCATCACCCTCGCTACCAAACGATAGGTGGCGGCCATACGCGGGTTGGTAGACCGGTCGCACTAGAACCCGGCGCCCACGAATGAGCCCCACGCATGACCACCATGAAATGTGAGCCCCGAGAAAGGACTGCACACGGTGATGCCATGAGTCTAGAAACGAAGCGGGCTACCAAACCCGATCACTGGTTTTCAGTGACACAGGGACGATAGAACCCGCGAGCTAGACGCACAAGCCGGCGGATTCTGTCTTAGTTGTAGGGGGAGGCGCAAGGTGGTGTAGGGCCGGATCCGTGCTGACCACAACACTTTAAACAGGCTGAATCTCAACTGTTTAAATTGAAGGCGCTGTACCAAGACACGGGCCCAGCCGAGTCTGATAAAGTCGGCACCGGTTCATTCGTTGACAGGGAGTCAAACATGGCAAAGCCAGCCGCACGCATCAGCGATCCCACCAGTTGCCCAATGCCTGGGCACGGCCCCAAAGCCATCGCCTCCGGTTCCCCCGACGTATTCTTCGACGGACTTGCGGCTGCTCGAAAAGGCGACGCTTGCACTTGTGGCAGCGCATTAGCTTCAGCGGTTTCAGGGACAGTGTTCATCAATGGCAAAAATGCCGCGCTTGTCGGCACCACTGGTACGCATGGAGACGTTGTGATTGGTGGATCGGGAACAGTGATCATCGGTGACTCCCATACACCAGCTCCCTTTACAGCCCCTACCCCTATCATCGTTCACCCTGGTTGGATCAGCTTCAATATCCCAGGGGAGGAGTCATATCAGGGCATGAGTTGCACCGCACACTTTGACGACGGAACTACCCTATCAGGCGTTTTTGATAACGCCAACACTGTGAAATTTCTCAATATCCCCGGGAAAATTTGTCACAAGCTTGAATTCGGTACACAAGAGGAATCGGCCGCTGGTTCGATCTTCGATACATTATTCAACGCTTCTTTGAAATAAGGATTTTTTCATGACTGAACCATTGCTCGTCACGGGAAGCTACGTTGTCCAGAAAGCACACGCGCTCGAAAATTCGCCCTTGGATATGGCTATTGCGGGAATGGAAGGTGCTGCTACAAGATTTTCTGTAGACGCTATATCGGATGCAAAAGTACGCACCAACTACATGAACAACATCAAACGTATGTCAGTGGAAACAAAAGCCGAAGTTGCTGCAGGAAGGCTTAGTGCTAAAGAAGGAGCAGCGTTCTGCCAAGAGATGCGAAACAGAATTTTGCTGGAGCATCGAAAATACACTTCGGCACAAGGCGTGGCCTTTGCCGAGAGAAAAAAGAGACTTCCTCCAACGCTTCAGGAAACGCTAGATAAATACGCACTAAAAACCGCAAAAGTGGAGTACAGCAAACTTACTCCGGAACAAAAAAGCAAAGTTTACTATGAGATTCTTGACTCAGCAGGTCGGGACAATGCACCGGTAAGTAGGGGAACCAAGAAATTAAGAATTATGGGGAAAGTCGGTTTATTGGTCACCGCCACCTTCGCCGTTTATGAAATTATGAATGCTGACAACAAAATGAAGGAAACAGCCAGACAAGGAATCATCATCGGCGGTGGGGCTGCGGGTGGTGGGTTGGCGGGCTTGGGCGTTTCCGCATTTTGCGGGCCTGGTGCCATTGCATGTGCTGTAGCAATCGTATTGGCAGGCAGTATTGCAGGAGGCATCGCTGGTAGCGTTGTTGCTGATACCTTTGATGAAGAGTTGGAGGAATTTTCTAAATGGGACGCGCTATGACAAAGCAACAAAGAGCGGATATTCGCTGGGCATTGTCAGACGCATTCGTTGATAACGAAGTCGACTACGCTGCGATTGCGCGGCAGACAGAAGAATTTGATAGAGACGAAATCAAGCGAATTTTGTTTGAAGAAGTGGCGCCTGTTTGTCATTCCAACCTTGAAAGCACACTTCCGACTATCTGGCTTTGTTTCAATAGAGAAGAACTGGAAAGCGACATTGAAGAAATGCTTAACGCAAAGAAACATAACTGGATGAAGAGCCAGCTAAACTCCCTATTGGTAAAATGGCTAAAACTCAGATACAAATATATTTGGCACAACATAGAAACTCATTATTAACAACCCGAAAGGAATGCAGTACCAAAAAGCACACCAACTTATCACCTGCAACAAACAATCAAATTTCGCTAGAGGCCCTTAGCGAAGATCCGTTCAAAAACGGCAAGGACGATCAGAAAGTCTAGACAGGAACGCTCAAAAAAGCGGACCTCACTTGGAGAATATATAAATCATCGTCCCACCACCGTCACGAACGAAAGCTTGGCACTCAATTGCAACTCCTCTCTGCTCAACCGTAGCGATCTCTCCGCTATCATTAAGCGCCCGCGCCCTACACTGCTTCGAATATTTCATAATATCGGCGGCCGATCGTGTCGAAACCAAACTACCTGCCCTTCCTACTAGATCATAGAATTGCTGATCCGGGGTCGGACCGTCCCATGAGATCGCAACATTCGGTAGGCCGGTTGCGCAGCTAAGAGACAAAGTCATGTATTGCCCATCACGAAAGTGCGTTGTCTGTTTGCCTTCGGTTTGCCTATCCAGTGTTAAGTGACGCTCCGCATAAAGTTTCGAAAGGATTGACTCGCAATTATCAGCAAGCGCGCTGTTAGAAAGCGTCAAAAGAGCAATGATGGTACCAACGCTGATCCGAAATTTACCGCTCATGAGCGTCCTTTTGTGATCGTTTTCGATCAGTTCTTCAATTAAAAGGGGGTAGATTTATTACTGCCAAGCATTCCCCCAATGCTTGGCTAATTTTTGAGCATAGACCTCCGCCAGCTATCAAACCCGTCCGCCCCCCATTCCTGATAAACTCCCCCACCTCCCAGCCCCACCCAATCCAGAACCGCCAATGTCCCCTATCTCCGCCATACCCGCCCCACTCTCCCGCCGCTTCTCCGTTGCCCCGATGATGGATTGGGCGTAGCCGCCTGCCTACCACCAGCCCCGCCTGGCCATGCCCTAACAAACACAATGCTTTGTAGCAATTTCTAAGCATCCAGCACGTACCGCCCACGAAGGGCACTACCGGTACTATGCTTTTCCTTTTACAAAAGGAGTCGATGCTGTGGCTGACGAATATTCGTTATCGGATGTGCTGGAAAGGATCTACCAGAATCAGCTCGGCCTGGAAGCAGCTTTGATGGAGCTGACGCTTCATGTTGAACAGCAAGGTTGCACTGAAGTCGGAGACAACGTCCGCGGGGCCTTGTGGGCGATTGGCGAAAACGCCGGATACATCAAGCAAGGACTGGCCAAGCTCAAGCGAAAGAGTGGGAGCTAACCCTCACCCACCCAGGTCTGCTTTCGGCCATAAGCAGACGTTCGCAAGCGGCCGCAAGCTGCCAGAAACAGCCCATGTACTAGTTCGCAAATAAGTAGCGTCAAGCCGTCAATGATGTTATATCGAAAAATAATAACCACCATCTGAAGAACGTAAAATGCCACTCAACAATCCCGAAACTGCGCAGCGACTTCTAGATGCATGGAAAGCAATAAGAGAGGGGACGTTGAAGTTTCCTCCATCACTACAATCCCATGCAGATGAGCTATTAGCTGCTCCGTTGACAGCTACTGGATTGGTAGATACTAAAGGTATTTCAAGAGAGACTGTATTGATTGCAACAAGCTTTGGCGCGGCGATGTCGGTACAAAGACAAGAGGCTTTAAAGGAAAAAACTCATCAATCAATCGCCAGTGCGAACGAAGTTCAAGTTGAACTATTTGCCCTTTTCAGCTCGTTTTTTTCTGCATTGACAGGTCGCTCGGTCGATCTGATAAATGACGTGGCCGAGATTAAGCAAAGGTTGATGTGGCGTGTTAAATATCAACCAGACGTGTTCGCCGGCTCAGTAAATCGAGTAGCAGAAGAGCTGAGTGAGTTTTATAATTGTCACTCCGCAAACATTTATCAACATGCAAAGACTTTCGGTGGAATGAGATTAGTTACTGGTGGTCAGCGTCAATTTGGCCCATCCGCACTCAATGCCGTTCGCATAACCGGTCTTTACGCAGACACACAACTGATCCCAGATCCTATATATCCATTCCTAAGTTCCGACCTAAATCTAAATGCTGTGCACTTGCAACTTGCCATTCAACTTTTCCACATTCTACAGTTGCGGCCATTAGTGGATGCTCAGTTTCCCGTGCCAGCCGTTTTTGTTTTTCCTAGCTTCGAGGAAGTATTGGAGAGGAACGATGCACATACCAAGCTGGGGCTTGAGGAGTTAGCAATTCGCTTGATCTCGCCACTTTGCCGTGGGCAGATTCAATCACTAGAGGAACTAGTCGACTATTCAAATAAACAGGAAACTGCGTTTCTTGACGCACTGATGCCATCAGGCTTGTTCATTCCTCCAGGCGGAAAACTAGGGATTCAACTCAGCGCCGCCGAAGCGGCAAGCCAATATCTCAAAGAGCTTGAGGGAATACGGTCGCCTCTAATTTTGGATCAAATGAAACGCGTGCCCACCGGCCCACTGCTTCTCAATGGCGTTCTGGAGAGAATTCGCCCTCAGTACCATTTATTTGAGAATTCCAGCGAACTTGGGGCACAAGCACTTCTTTCGCAGCCTGTTCATTGGCACTATTTCGAGAAAATTGCGCAAGCAAATGCCAGAGATCTACGCTCTAAAAATATTATTTCTGATCAAGCGCTTCAGACGCTTCACGCGATTCAGGATGACAGTCTATCCTGGCTTGCTAATATCCCCGTAAAGACTCTCGCTCAGCTAATTTCAAATAACGAACATCGATGGCTTCGAGAGGAACTCAACAAATATACAAGCCAATTGGCGTCCGCAGGCCCCATTGATACGAATGAAATGATCAAAGAAGTCAGCCACGGTCTCGCTTCGCTGGTACAGCGGCAACGCAAGAGTCTTAAGGATATTGAGTTAAAGTATGCACCGAAGAAAGCAGCAGTCCTTACAGGCAGCATCATGGGGGCGGGCCTAGTAGCATCGGCAGTCATGCTTCCCTTACTTTCCCCGTTCCTCGCAGTAGGTGTTCCCACAGTTGCACTGGCAGGCGCAGCTAGCGCTGCCCTCATTGGTTTTGGTAAAGAAAAAATAGGCGAAGTCGTTGAGAAGCGTCATGCGGGTCAATCTATGCTGGGCGTGCTCGCTACAACCAGGCCTATTTGATCCCCCGCGTCCGTCCACTGCCGTATCTGATTAGTTTGAGCGAGATGCTGGAGAGGGGCAGGTTGGTACGACTAACGCTTCGATTCTGCCCCTTTGAGACCATCCATTGCTCATTCGTCGATATCAATCTCAAGAGCTTTCATCACTGCGGCAAGAGCATGATCACAACCTTCGGCTAGGTGAAAGAAGTGCGAACGGAAATTCCCATGAGTGGTACGGGCTTCCCGAATAGCGACAGCTTTTTTTTCGTTAGTCGCATGTCCCCGGATCTCATTACGAAGCTCATGGAGTTTTCTCATCGGCGCCAAGATTTGCTTAGCGTCCTCCGCGGTGATTGAGGTTCCCACGAGAATTTCATACAACAACTTGAGCGAGCGCCAGTTCGGCTCCAGATCGCGTCCTATTTCCTCAACCATCTTACGCAGTGGCTTGTCGAGAAAGCCTTCTACCAGACATTGATCGAGAGCCATGACTTCATCTCCCCATTCCTTAGGCGAGTCTGTGGTTGGAGCAAGCACGCTATCGATCAGCTCCTCACCGCGAGGGTTCCACCAGGCAGGCTTTCTCTTGTCGAGCGTTCGGATCTTGCGCTTCAGTGCATCCAATGGTTGATATTCGGTGTACCAATCGCCTTCGATGTCCGTTCGATGCGCGCGCTCGGAGATTGGGGCCTTAGGCCATTCGTTGAATGCCTTCCAGTAGAGTTGTTCGTCATAGGGCAGATTTGATAGGTCCCAGATGTACGCATGAACTTGGCCGGCCTCATTGATATCGTAAGATTTAAGGTACCAAGCTCCTCTGCACGAGATGCTCCGGTCCTCCAGCGTGTACTTCTCAGGATCCCCCTTGAAACGATTTAGAACCTCTGCCCTGAAAAAAACGGGAGATATCTGCCAAGGAAGATCGCTATCTTCAAAATAGCTGACGATGTGCTCGGGGCTGCAAGAAGTCTCTACTTGGCGGTCATTCTTACGGTCATAGATTTTGAAGACCGCGTACTCACGATCTGGATCACCGTCGAAGTCTTTGCGCCACGCCTCTTCTTGTTCTTCAACAGTGGTATTAGGCCTTACCACCATTGCTCCATGCGTGAAGCTCGCCTTACTGGTTGATCCACCATGATAGAAAAGATCTAACTCGTCTCGGTTATATCGGCTGGCTCCATCCCAACCGTTGAAGCTACCGGCCACATAGCGAGTGAAATCAAATTTCATTACCAGCGCCATGTCCGCTAGGGCCATGTAGTTGTCCAGGTCCTTACGAAGGATCGTAACCATTTCCCGCCCCTCTATTTGGTCGGGAATTTGGAGCCTCAGTATTCTGATAACGTCCTCGATATCGCCATTATCATTTAGGCGACAATATGCCTTTCGCTCATCCACATAGTGAATGTCTAGGCAATGCACGAGTTTTTGGCTAATTTCGATCGGCGTAGACCCGGTATGAACACCCTCAAGGCGTCGCCGAATGACCAGAGGTTCCCCACCTGCTAAAGCAGACCCGCTGTCCTCTGGAAATGGTGCCTCAATGTAGACACGATGTCCCTCACTGGAAGACCAAGACCTCTCGATGCGCCAAGTAGTATCGGTAAACAGTGAGAGGTTTTGAAGCGCTTCACCATCGGGTGGAGTGACATTATCGGTTGGAGCGAGTGCCCCTACAATTAGAACGAAAGGCGCGCTAGCGTAAATCACAATCTCGTCTGATTCCGAGTTTGCTTTCATGTACTGAATAGCTAGCTCGGCTTCTTTATACCAAGGATCATCCTGGTCCTCTGGAGCCGTCGCCAACGCAATCAAAGGTCTGGTATCGAAACGACGCATTTCCACTCCCGCAAGCCTAATCGAAGAATTCAGGGGTTGGCCCGGTAAGCCTGATCGTGCAAAAAGATGATCGCAGAGGCCGTCATATTGAGGGTGTACTTAGCAACATGCTCTAGTACTACCTTCTGCATCTCACCGGCACCATGCGAGGTGCTCAGTTTGTTGCGAAGCGTGCCGACAGTCAGCAGTGGCTGCTCCCAGAATGTATCCATCTCTGTTTTCTGCATGATGGTCCGAATGAGCTTGGAGGTTGTGTCTCCTTGGGTATACCCAAAGCCTTTCTGCCCACAGATTACCTTCATGACGCTTTCGTAGCTGCTGTTGCACTTGGTGACGCAATCGCCGAATTTTCCATGCCGAAAGTCTTCCAGAGCTGACATGTACTCGGAGTTCGCATTCAGGAATGCAGGCTGACGCAATAATTTCAGAGCAGGCTCGATAGCCGTCTCGTGGATCGCTTGACTTTCCTTTGGGATGACCTTCGCCTGCTCACGGATTCTGGTGAATTGAGTAAGGGCGCCTCGGTACATTTCCTCCGTCGTTTCCCATACCGGTTTGGTGACGAAGTAGGGAAGATCATCTACATTTAAAAATTCGTTCAAACGATCAATCACGGGTTCATGTTGACCGCCTATGTAACGCCATCCTTCGTGATGGACTAGGTATTCAATAGCATCAAGGAAGTGCGGGTCGCTGCAATCATGCAGAAACTCGAAAGCATCATCAGCATAGGAAATATTTTTCTTCCCTGAGAGGTTTTGGTGCCCGAGTAGGTAGGAAAGCCGGTCGTGAAGAAACTCTAGGGATTCGACCATGCCCGGACCAACATCCCGAATGAGCATGAATGTCCTCTGCCGAAACTGCTGAGTGAGCTGCTTTCTAGGCTTATTCTGGTTCTCTCTACGTCGTGAGAAAACGTTGAAGATATTTCCTATCACTACGACACCTTTTCGCCTTTTAAAGAATTGCATCATAGTCATGAGGGTGTCGCATAGCCATCATCTAAACGTGGCCGCCAATCGCTAGTTGAGTGCTTTACCCTCAGTAAAACGAAAGATCTTTTGTTGGTCTCTTGGCGTCGCCTCATCGTCGTTAAGTCTTTTTCATCCATTTGGGTGGTGAGTCGGAAGCGTCTGCTTTTGGCCGATAGCAGACGTCTTACTACCTACAGTTGACCGTCCACAATTGATCCAAGCGAGTCGTGTAGCTCTGGCTCATCATTTCACGCCGCATGACCCATTCTGGGTTACTTGGGACGCTTGCCGCTCGCAGCGTCCCCCTTCCCCACCGCTCGTTGATCTGATCCAGTACAGCCATGACCTTGGTAGACTCTGTCGGTTGAGAAGCCGCAAACAGATCATCCGTGTATTCACCTGGCTGACACAGGTTCATCAGCAATACCTCGGCCTTGCTGTACTTGAAACCAGGGCGATACACCCGATCCAGCGCATCCACTGCAGCCTTGGTCAGTAGCCGGACGTCATCCGTGGGGTAAGGCATATCGATCACCACACCATTGGCGTACTTCGCCTCCTCCGGATTGAACATGCTGGTGCGAATGCTCACGCGCACTTTCCTGCACAGCGAGTTCTGCGCCCTGAGCTTTTCTGAGGCGCGCATCATGTACGTGGCCACCGCTTCCTTTATCGGAGCCAGTTCCGTCAGGCGGGTGCCGAACATTCGACTGCAGCAGATCTCCTGTTTCGGCGGATCGGGCTCATCTAGCTCCAGACAGGGAGTGCCAGCCAGTTCGCGCGCTGTCTTTTCGATCACCACACTGAAGTTTTTACGCAGTGTCCAAGGGTCGGCTTTGGCCAGATCCATCGCACTCTTGATTCCCATGGTATCCAGATGCGCTTTCATTCGACGCCCTACACCCCACACCTCTGAAACGTCGGTATTTCGCAGTACCCAGTCACGCTTAGTTGGGTCGCAAATATTGACGACGCCCCCCGTCTGCGCCTGCAGGCGTTTGGCCGTATGGTTGGCAAGCTTGGCCAGGGTTTTGGTGTGAGCAATCCCCACGCCCACTGGTATGCCGGCACACCTCAGTACCTGGTTCCGGATCTGCCGTCCGAGGCTATCTAGAGTGTTGATGCCGGTCAGGTCGACGAACGCTTCGTCGATGCTGTAGACCTCGACTGCGGGCACCATGGACTCAATCAGCGTCATGACGCGCTCACTCATGTCACCGTACAGCGCGTAATTCGAGGAGAACGGGACGATGCCGTGCTGCTTAAGCTTGTGCTTGATCTGGAAGTACGGCTCGCCCATTTTCACGTATGGCTTGGCGTCGTAGCTGCGAGCGATGACGCAGCCGTCGTTATTCGATAAGACAACGATTGGGACCTTTGCCAAGTCAGGACGGAACACCCGCTCGCAGCTAGCGTAGAAGCTGTTGCAATCGATCAGGCCAAACACCGGCACCTGCCTAGACATGACTGCGCACGCTACCAATGATCACGCCCCAGATCGCCAGCTCATCGCCTTCCATGACGTAACGCGGCGGGTACTTCGGGTTTTCAGACAGCAGGATGACCTCTTTTCCACGGATGCACAGCCGCTTGCAAAGCGGTTCGTTGTTGAGCAGCGCAACGACAATATGCCCATGCGCCGGCTCCAGTGAACGATCCACTACTGCTAAATCGCCGTCAAAGATACCCGCCCCCTGCATGCTCTCTCCGGCAATTTTCACCAAGTAAACATGCGGGGCACGAATGTTGAGCACTTCGTCGAGCGAGATGTGTGTTTCGATGTGATCCGCTGCCGGCGAAGGAAAACCCGCTGGCACTCGAAAAAGGCAAAGAGGTAATTTCCGACCGGCCACAGCAATAGGGCCTAGGATTGAAAAGCTCATGACGCACGACTTCCGATACTGTACTAATATACAGTTAACGTTCAGAACGGCGCTCGGTCAATTTCTGTAGGAAATATCGGATAGACGGGAGGGGGGTGTTCTCATGATTGGAAACAGAAAAATGATGACCAGCATCTGTCAGAACAACCCGCCCAACCCTGCCGGCTCCCAGTTCATGATCACCAGTTCGCCACTCACTTCGGCTTTCCCCTGCCGCTGATTGGCTGTGGTGTAGCGGATGTCCAAGGTCTCGAAGTGAAAACCTTCAAACACGCGACGGATGTCCGGGTGGTCGTTGATGCTGACCATCACTTTGCCTTTGCACCGACGCATGAAGTCGGCCATCCGCTCATAGTTCTCAAACGGAAAGTCCACGCCATAACCAGCGGTCTGCCAGTACGGCGGATCCATGTAGTGGAAGGTGTGGGCACGGTCGTAGCGTTCGGCGCATTCAAGCCAGGGAAGGTTTTCGACGTAGGTGCCGGAAAGGCGCTGCCACGCGGCGGAGAGGTTCTCTTCGATGCGTAGCAGGTTGATGGCCGGTGCGGTGGTCGCCGTACCAAATGTCTGACCCGAGACCTTGCCGGCGAAGGCATGGTGCTGCAGGTAGAAGAATCGGGCGGCGCGCTGGATATCGGTGAGAGTTTCGGGGCGGGTCATTTTCTGCCATTCGAACACCTGCCGCGAGCTGAGCGCCCATTTGAACTGGCGCACGAACTCTTCGAGGTGGTTCTGCACGACGCGGTAAAGCGTGACCAGGTCGCCGTTGATGTCGTTGAGGACTTCGACCGGCGATGGCTGGGGCTTCATGAAGTAGAGCGCGGCACCGCCGGCAAAGACTTCGACGTAGCATTCGTGTGGCGGAAAAAGCGGAATGAGGCGGTCGGCAAGGCGGCGTTTGCCGCCCATCCAAGGGATGATGGGTGTAGACATAAAAAGCAAGACCTTTACTGTATGGATAAACAGGTGCTAGGCTCGCCGCGCTTTGTGCACGGAGCAAGAGCCTTGGCTGGACTTGCAGGGACAATCTGCAGGGACGGCGGTCGATCCGGATGTTGACGCATCCGGACCGGCCGCTCTTTTTCACTTCGGTGTTGAGACTTCTTTGGCGTATGCCTGGCAGGCCGCGAGGGCAATCAGCCCCCGGTCGCCGTCATCGGTGACGCCGATAATTCGTTGAGCATGCGCTGGGTCAAGTTCGGCTCTTGTGGGGCCATGAACCACGCCGCCGGTTGCGGTGGTGGCTGACACCGATCTGTTGCCGGCGTCGGAGGTGGCGTCGAGTAGGACTGACAGGCGCAGATCAGCAGTGGCAAGGCGGTCGCGCAGGCGACCTTGATCACGTTGGACATCGCTCAAGGCTCGATAATGGGTTTGTTCGCTGGCTGCCAGACGCTGCTCGAGCGCGAGGCGCTTGTCCTGCTCGGCACGCTGTTGCGCGGCCGTGGCCTGGGCCATCTGATTGAGGGTTTCGGTGTGTAGTCGGGACTGCTCGCTGAGGCGACTACCGTAGCGCCAGTCCTGCACCTGCCAGGTAATGGCGGCGGAAGTAACGACCAAGGCGATCAGCACCACCACCTTGCCCAGCAGCCGATAAGGAGCAGGTATCAGGTCGCTGAGACGCATAAAACCGCCCTCGCCCGCTCCCACAACTCCAGCCGATCCTGCAAGCCATTGAGACCGCCGTTGATCCTGCGGGTGATCGTGTTGAATTCGTTTTGATCGGCGAGCGTGTTCAACCCATTCACCGACCAGAACCATGCCGCCGATTCAGCAGCCCATTGCGGCAATTCCAGCAGCTCAGGAGTCCGCAGCAAGCGCTCGTCACCGAACAATGCCAGGCTGCAGCGCAGATAGTTGTCGTGGCCAGACACTTGAATCAGCCCGCGACCGCGATAACGCTGGCCATCACCATCCGCTGCCGGGGTGTTACCCAGTTTCGCAGCCAGGGTGCCGGTGTCGTATTTGCTCAGGTACTGGTCGCCGCCCAGTTCCCGGACGTACTGCAACTGACCCGACTCGTGACCGACTTGCGCCAGGAACGCGGCTTGCCGTTTCGGTGTGTTGATCTGCCGATGGGCCATGGCTGCGTTGAGGGCGGATACAAAAACGCCCGCTTGGCGGCGGGCGTTGGGCATGATGGATTGCAGTTGCTGTTCGGTCAGTGACATCGATGTCTCCTTAAGTTGAGAGAATGGCGCTATTGCTTGAGCTGAACGACCTTCAGATCCTTCGACGCTTTTTTCTTCTTGCCCCTGGCTTTGGCTTTACCCTTCTTACCGCCGTTGCACTCGACTGTCGTGCTCCAGCCGGCCTGGGTGAACACTTGCTCCACCGAATCGACCAAGTACTCGCCATCGAGACCGACCTTGAAACCCTGGGCATTGATCGAGCGCTCGGCGAATAGGTCAGTGCGCCCTGCCATCTCCAGCCGGACGCCGGCCGTGGAACGGTTGAACGCGGTGAGACGTGCCTTGGCGGCGGCTTCGGCGGCGGACTTGTTCGGGTATATGTGGCGGTCGCTGTGCACTGGTGGCAATCCGTCCGGTGATTCGTCGTTGTCCAGAGTCACCACGGCGAGCTTTCCGGTTTTCTTGTCCTGATGCTTGGTCGATACCGCCTTGTGTGTGTTGCGATCACCAAGACGAAATTGAAAGCGACTGACGTCGCGCCGTTGGATCAGGACCACATCGAAAGACTTGCCCGAGGCGCTCTGCCCGCCTTGGCGTAACATCACCAGCAGCTTGCCGTCGGCGACCTTGGCCGTACAGTCGTACTGCTTGGCCAGGCGAGTGATGAAATTGAAATCCGATTCATTGAGCTGATCGGCACGCGGCACTTTGGTTTGCACTGAGCACACAGGCTGCCAGCCATTGCGTGCAGCGATATCAGCCACGATCCGCGACAACGGTACGTTCTCCCAACTGCCGCTGCGCACGGTCTTGCCACTGCCGCGCATGTCGCTGGCCTTGCCAGTGATCACAAGCGTATCCGGCGGGCCAGATAACTCGATCTCATCGACGATGTAACGGCCGATGCGAGTCAATTTGGTTTCTGTATAGCCGAGGAAAATCTCGATGCTGGCCCCGCGTGGAGGCAGCACCACCGCGCCGTCGCGGTCGTCGATGCGCAGTTCGAATTCGTCGGACTCCATACCAGGCTTGTCAGTGGTTTTGAGTTGCAGCAGTCGGTCGTTGATCCGCTGCGTGATGTCGGCGCCGTCGGCGACGATTCGGAAGGCGGGGGTCATTTATTTTTTCCATAAAAAAACCCGCACGAGGCGGGTTCTGAAGGGGTCGTAACTGCAGGAGCTTCAAGTCCTACGCGCTGACTATAGTCAATCAATTCCACAGTGCTATGCCTTCTTCAATAGGACCAGGTAGATCCGGCAGCTCGATTACGATGCCGGCGCGGTAAGGTTGCACCTCATCGGCCAAGCCCTGATTGGCATCGAGCACCGCCTCAACCGTGCCCTCAAGATGCCCATAGGCGTGGTAACAAAGAGTGTCCAGCAGATCCCCATCAGACGTTCTGCAGGTCGTCGCCATAACGCACAAACTCCAAAGTAAACGCCTGCTTGCGCGGGATCCCGCCCTGCAGCAGCGCGCTCTGTTCTTCTTCAACGTTTTTCAGGCACCAGGTGCCGAGCACGTCGCCATAGCCGGTAGTCAAGGTTAGCGGCTTGAGTTGGGCACCGAGGCTGCGCAGAGTGTCCAGTTGTTTGATCCCGCCTTTGAAGCCGGAAAAGATCGCGCCCTTGAGCGTGATCTTTTCCTCACCGATACCGACCGCTTGCTGTGCCGGCCGACGGGTGAGTCGCTCCTGCGAAGCCCATCTAAACTCAGTCGAGCGCCGCAGTTCATCAAAGGCTGCGGTGTCCAGATTGAAGTAGTAGGGCTGCGCCTGCGGATCCTGTGGTTGCACGATCAGCAGATGCGGGAACGGCTTCACCGCTTCCGGCAATGGGGTGGCATCACCACCCAGCGAACCGGTCGGCACGATGTTGGCCAGCGACGGGCTGACCTTGCCGGCGACTTTGTTGATTGCGGTGGACGCCCGGGCGGCCTGTTCCTTCAGCTCACCCATGCGTTCATCGATCTGCGATACAGCACGCGTGGCTTTGTTGTACGTGGCCACCACCTGGCCGACCTTGGCCTGAGCGGCATTGACGCCACGCATGACTCGCTGCAGCTTTGCCCCCATCGCCGGACCAACAAAGGGAATGCCTTCCAGCTCCGAGGCCGCGCCGCTGATCTCGCTGATGGCACCATTGACCGGCCCCATCATGCCGTCGAGGCTGCGCCGACCACTCTCTCCCGCTGCAGCCAGATTTTTCAAACCCGACTGCAGCTGCTCCATGTAGGCCATTGGCCCTCCTCGTTACACATGCGGTTCGTCGAACAGCGAGCGGTTTTGCAACTGCTGCGTGGACTGACGCCACTGCTGATCGATGTAGGGTTGAAGTTCTCGCGCCAGTTGCGCCGGATCCTTCACGTCGCCCTGTACGGTGACATGCAGAGGCGCCTGAATATCGAACCGCTGCTCCACCTTGGTTGACTGAGGTTTCGCAGCCACAGGTGGTGCGAGCATCGCCGGTACCACCGGGGATGACGACTGATTCAATGCACGCGTGACATCACCCATTGCTGTTGCAGTCGACTCCCGCTCAGGCAACAGAGGCTTGGAAACGGGCGGCGTTGGAACCTGTGCCGGCAGCGCTTGCATTGGAGCCGGTGGCGGCTTGGGACTGTCGAGAGTCGCTTGAGTAACGGGCGCGGCGCCGGTCAGCAGCGGCAACATTTTCGGTTGCGGCTGAACCATGTCTTTGACGACAGGTACCGGCGCGAATGAACGGGCGATATCGCCCATCACCGGCGGGATGTTCTGCCCGGCATTGACCATCATCAGCGGCCCGGCATCCGGCACTTTCTTGAGCTCGTCAGGGGTTCCGAACAGCTCTTTGCCCGCAAAGCCGCCGAGCGCGTCTCCACCCATGTAACCGAGATAACCACCAATCAATCCGCCGACCATGGTGCCAATGATGGGAATGGCCGATCCGATAGCGGCCCCCGCTGCAGCGCCGGCCAGTGTTCCGGCCAATCCACCCGCCGCTTGCCCGTAACCTTCAGCTTTTTCATCTTGAGTTTCGGCGTTCTGATAGGTGTCCCAGACCTTGTACCCCGCCTCAGCGATGGCGACCACGGCAGTTCCTTTCACGACAGAACCAACGCTAGGGCCACCGCCGCCTCCACGGGAAATATCCTCTTTGCCGCCGCCCCCTCCGCCTTTGCCGCCCTTGCCTTTCTTCCCATCACGACCGGTATCGAAGTCGCCGGCATCCAATCCACCGCCCATGGCCGACAGGTTGGTGACGATGACCTTTTGCGGAATGTTGGGGTTGCCCATCAAGGTGCCGCGCCCGATATTCATCAGGCCCTTACCCATCTTGAACGCACTGACAGCCCCCTTGAGCGCGATTAGGCCCGCCACAGCGGTGCCGATGGCCGTCACCAAACGCGGTGACTCATCGGACAGTCCCGCGAGCTGACGGCTGACATTCGTGATCCCATCCGCCACCGCATCAGTGACCGGGCGAATCGCATCACCGATGCTGCGCATGGCATCGTCCATGCTCTGGGCCATCTCGGACCATTTTTGCGCGGACGTTTGCCGGCGCTCAGCGAGGTTCTTGTCGAGGATCCCGGTGGCATTGGCTGAATCCTTCTTCAACTGCGCATACAGATCCTTGTTCTGCATGTACGCGGTCAAAGCGGCCTTGACCTGCATGTCGGCGAACAGGTCGCCGGTACGCAAGGCTTCTTCCAGGGACTTCATCATGCCCTTTGCCTTTTCTGGATCACTCTCCTTGCTGATGCCGGCCACAGCTTTGGCCATCTCTGCGGCCCGCTTGGGGTCAGTCGCTTCGATGTATTTCTGGGCCAGCGCGAAACTGGATTCCAGCGTGGATTTGCCGTTCTGCAGACCGGTCTGCATCGACCCCTTGTAGTCGATGCCCGCCTTTTCATACGCCTTGACCGTTTCACCAGAGCCGATCTTCTCCATCCAGTTTTTCAGGTTGTTGGCCGCCTCGTCCGAGCCGCCGGCAGTCTTCATCTGCACCTGCAACATCGCGCCCAATTGCGACACCGAGTCCATGCCGGTGATGCCCAGCTTGCCCATGCCGGCCAACAGCTCAGGAAACCACTTGGCCATGTCGACCGCTTCAAAACTGCCTGCCTGTCCCTGATAGGCGATGGCCTCGAGCGCCTTTTGCATCACGGCCGGGTCGGTGATCTTGGCGTTCTGCCCCAGGGCGTTGATCATCTTGGCGGTTTCCGTACCGTCCGATCCCTGCCCCACAGCGAACTTGGCCGCCGTCGGCGCATAGGCCAGTGCCTTGTCCAGCTCCATGCCGGCACCGACCAGAGCGTTGACCAAGTCGGCCACCTGGTTACGCGCCATGCCCGTATCCCGCGACGTGTCGATCACGGTTTTGGAGAGCTGAGTTTCTTCTGGCGTGTTGGCAATGTTGGCCTTGATCGCGATGTCACGAATGATCGCGCCGTAGTCCGCGCTGACCTTGGTCGGGATGGCCACGGCGGCCGTCAGGGCACCGGCCTGGCCGAGGGTGCTTTTCATGCCCTGCCGACCTTCATCCAGTTGCCGGTGGCCGAGCGCTTTGAATTCGGCACCGGCCGCAACGCGACCCATCGTGGCGTAGGCCTTGCTCAAACGTCCGACCTCGACGCCCTGTTTCTTGAGCAGGTCAAGATTCTTTTCGTATTTGGACAACAGCTTGTCGGCACCGGCGGCGCCGGTTGCGTGCGCCTTGCGCCATTCCTCGCGCAAACGCATGGTGTCGCCGATGGTGTTCTGCAGCACCCGGGCTTTGCTGCCGACCGTGTCCAGGTGCTTGATCTTGCTTTCGACGTCCTTGAACGCTTTGCCCACCGTCGGATCGACGGCGCCGCCGATGACAAAGCCGAGTGCGAGATTCTTCGCCATGTGCGTGTCCTTGGGTCGAGGATGATTGGAAATGGCTCAGTCCGTGAGCCACCACACGATGTCGTTGAAGGGCATGGCCATGATCTCGGCAGCCGAGAAACCGGTCTCCTTGGCGAGTCGCTTGGCCAGCCCCTTCAACGTCGGCCCGTCAAATCTCGTCGTCTTGGACCAGACGAAAATAGCCTTTCTGCAGGCGCATGTAGTCGACCAGTTTGAGGGCCATCAGATCCTGTTCCGGGGTCTGAGTCAGCGAGGAAAACAGCGACATTTCGCGCTTTTCTTCATCGCCGTTGCAGGTAGCTTGCGCGGCTCGAATATCTCGCACGCACGGCGCACGAATGGTCAGCGTGTCGACCAGCACACCCGACAGTTCGGTGGGGTGTCGCAGTGAGATGCGAAAGCCTTCCTCGGTCAGTTGCAGCCAGCTTGGCAGTGGTTTTTCTTGAGTGGCTTGATTCGTTTGCGTCATTTCATCGTGTCCTTAAAGGCCGAGGGCCGAACGTTCGTCAGCGAGCTGGTCGACGCCGTCGACGACCAGGACCATCCCCAGCATGTCGATCTCGTAAACCACGCGGCCGGCGACTTCGAGCTTGTAGTAGGTCAGTGCCATGTTGTGTTTGGTCTCGGCCTTGTCGCCGGGCTTCCAGTCGCCCATGTCGACTTCCTTGATACCGCCACGCATGGTGACGATCACTGGGGTGACCTTGCCTTTGAGGCCTTTGAACGAGCCGCGGAACACCGCACTACAGGCGGTGCGGTCAGACAGGCCGAAAAACTTCAGCGCTTCGCGGCGCACACCGTTGGTGGTGAAACCGGCTTCGAGCTTTTCCACGCCGGTCGGAATTTCAACCTCGCCGGCCATACCGCCGCCTCGGTAGGCTTCGGTTTTAAGCACCACCTTGGGCAGCGTAAGGCTCGGCATTTCGCCAGCAAAACTGACGCCGTCGATAAACCCGGCGCAGTTGGAAAGAACTTCAGGAATCATCAGGATGCCTCCTTAGGCAGGTTCAAGCACTTCGGTCATCCACTCGTTGGTGACCTCGAAAAGGAAGTTCGGGTTTTCAGCCGGCGGTACGTCGGTGAAGCGGATCCGCCAGTACACCTTGCCCTGCTCGATCTGGCTGGCCGTGTTCAACTCGTGATCCGGGAACACCTCGAAGTTGATCACCGCGCCTTGGTTCTTCAGGTCGCGCATGAACGCTTCCAGGCCGTCGGTGACGTCCTTGACGTAGGTCTTGGTGATCGAGCGGTCGACCGCCCATTTGTGGCCGGCCTGAACTGCATCCATGAGGATGAACAGCGTGCGCACGCGGGTGACGAACGCCCATTTAGGATCGCTCGACAGCGTGCGGTTACCCCAGAGACGGAAACCATCGTCACGAATGATCGTGGTGATGTTCGCGTTGTTGAGCAGGTTGGCTCGGCAGGTCTCATCGCCATCAAGGTACTCGACCGCACGGGTGGTACCGGTGATGCCGGTGAACTCCTTGTTCGACGGCGAGGCCCAGAAACCGTAGGTCGCATCCGTCCAGGCAAACAGGCCGGCAGTCCAGGCCGAACCGGGCGCGTCCACCGTCTTGCTTTCACCGGTATCCCAGAACTGCACACCGGGGTCGACCATGAACAGGTTGCGACTGCCAAAGTTTTTCGCGTAGGCCATGGCGGCCTCATCGGTGGTGCATGGTCCGTCGATGATCCCGATAGCCCGTAGCTTCTGCGCCAAGCTATCCATGGCCGTGGCCACCGCTTGCGTAGCCGAATGGCCGGGGGCGATCAGCAATCGCGGCTGGGCGTTGAACAGGCTCTTGCCATCGAGCAGCGCCTGCAGACCGGTACGCTGACCGGACGCCAACTCACCCCCGATGATGGCAGAGGTCTGCAGCGCCGGGTCGTCCATCTTCGGCACACCGATGGCGACGATTACTGCCTTGGCCTTGGCGTAAATCGCCTTGCAGGCCTTAGTGATCGCTGAATCGGCGCCGAACGCTGCAATGGCTTCACGTTCGGTGGTGATCAGCTTGAGTTCGCCGGCCTTGGCCGTGCCGCCACCCACCAAGCCAGGGCTGAAGGTATCGCACAGGCCGATGATCGACGAGGACGGCAGCGAGATAGTGCGTGCGCCGGTATCGACCGAGGTGGTCGTGACGCCGTGAAAGAAACTCATAAGGCTCATTCTCCAGAAACGAAAAAGCCCCGCATAAGCGAGGCTGTGAGGTTGTTCGTGTTACGCGTAACGGAAATTAAAACGCCCCGTCAGTGCGGGGCGTTTATTGAGGCGGCTCGGTCAACCACAGCGGCGCAATCGGTCGATGCTCGGCGAATGGGAATTGCCAACCTTGGGGCCAGTCGCGCAACTGACGGCGGTAAGCCTGCAGCTCCGCGTACTGCTCAGCGGTGATCGAGGTCGCGCCGCCCTCCTCGATCTCGTCGCGGTGCCGGGAGACCAACGGGTCGGTCAAAGCCAACTGCGCATCGCGCCAGGCGCGCTCACCCGCCGTCAGCTCCTCAGCATCAAGCGGCGGCGGATCAATCAGAACCGGCTGACCATTTGGCCTTGACGACATTTTTTTTGGACTGCGCGACAGCTCGTCAAGCAGCGATAACCAGACACTCTCCGCCACTTCGACCACGTCGGCCGGCATGTTTTCACCATTGATCTCAAGGGTATAAGCCCCGCATGTGGACGGACTGAAATACACAACTCTTGTCATTTTTAGTTCCCTATTGCTCGCCACCACACAGTCCAGTTCGATGTGGACGCAGCTGACTGATTCTGAACGCGCAACGTGCAACCGGTCAGGGTCACCGATCCCCCCATAAGCGCGTGCATCAAACACAATGACCCCACGTGCGTCAGCGATACGTTTCGAACACCATTGAGGAACGGAACAGGGAATGTGACGTAAACGTATCCGTTAGCATCCGTAACACCCGACCCCCACTGCTCGATCACCCCCGACGAGCGCCGCTCATAGCCATTCCCCAGAATCGACGACACACCCGACCCGCCTACAGCAAGCCAGCCACCAGACGCCGCGATGAATTCCGACGCAACGCCGTTGCCCAGCACGACATTGGGCGAACCAATCGTATTGCCATTAGGCCCTGCAATGTTGCCGTTTATCGACCTTACAGTGCAGGTGGCCGTGGCTGATGCCTGAATGTAGAAGCGGCTCCCAGCAGGCAACTGCGACGAATCAGGCAGCGTGAGAGTAATTGCCGGGGCGTTGGCATAGACGTACTTGCCGACATCGGCAGCCGTCAAAACCGTATTTGCTGAGTAGGTCACGTAACCGGCCAAACTACCCGCTGCACGCTGCACAAACTCGGTAGTCGCCAATGACTTGCTGCTGTCGAATTGCGGCTGCGTCTCCCAATGCGGCCCCCGCAAAATCGGCGAATACTTCAGCGCGCCATCGCCCCCTTCCAACGCCCAGCCCTGACCGTTATTCAAGCGCCGGAAGGCCGAGATCGTCGATTGAGGCTGAGTGAACGGCCCCAACGCGCCGTTGATCGCAATCAGAGACTGCCCGGCCTTCGCCTTGAAGGTCGCACCATTCAAACCTGCGAGAACAGTAACGACTGCCCCTTGAGGAACAGTGCTCGCATCCGGCAGGGTGACGGTCGACCCCGACCCGCCAGGCGCCACCAAGCGCCCAACATCAGCCGGCGATAAATCTATGCTCCCGGGATAGGTCACCAGATCCGCATAACTACCCTGCGCTCGTTGGGCGAACTCGGTCGTCGCGAGCGATTTGCTGTTGTCGAACTGCGCCGGCGTCGGGGCTGTCGGGTTGCCGGCGAAACTCGGCGAAAACAACCGGGCTAACCCGTCTGTAATGTCCTTGAACGTCAGCGCGGTAGTGCCCACGACAATCGGGCCATCTGTCACCAGTTGCCAAATCGTATCGGCCTGCGTCGCCCCGGTCTCGACCGCCACCGTCAGGTTGGGCGTTACCTTGGCGCTGTTGTCCGCATCCTTGGCCCGCACCCAGGCACCCACCGCCACCACATACGGCCCGTTATCCTTGGCGGCCGCCTGATTTTTTACCAGCACCCGATCACCGGCCGCGAGTGCAACACCGTCAATCGTCTGCAGACCGACCAGACTGATATTGGCGGTGGTAGCGGCGCGCACCGACTGCTTGATGTCGAGCTTGCTCAGTTCGTCCAGAATGCGCGAATCGACGTATTCACGCGTCGCCAGCACTACGGCCGGGTCGATCTTGAGGGTGATGTTCCCGGTACTGGACACCACAAAATTCATCCGCACCACTTGCGTGCGGCCGGAGCCTTGCGACAGCAGCGGCTTGAAGCTCGGCGCACAGTTGGCCACCGCCACCAGATCCCCGTCCGCGTCGTACAGGCCGATCTCGCGAATCCATTTACCGCCCTCGTCGGCCGGAATGATTTGCTCGGCGATGATCACCGCCGGATTGACCGGGTCCACGCGAAGCTGATTCAACGGTTTGCGGCGCCACTCGCTGAGCAGCTTGGTCTGAGTGGCCGCCGGCACTGGATTGGGCGGGTCGGCCAGCCCTCCCGGGTTGGCATCGCCAACCCCCATTTCGGTGATTTTCCAGGCAACGCCGAGCGCGTCGGCGTTCGCCTGTTTGGCCATCCCCACGTTCGTGAGGATCGCGAAAAACTGCGAATTCGCATCAATCATAATAAACGTCCAGAGTGTCTAAAGTGTGCTCGCGACCAACCACGCCCATGCTGCCGGTGACCTCAATGTCACGCATGACGGGCGGGTAAACGTCGATTTCGTCGCCGTCGTAGAGGGACACGGCAATGTCTAAATTGCCTTGGGTTTCCAGGCTGATGGCCAAGCCGGTAAGTTGTCGGCTGACGGGCTTGGCGTCGTCGATTAAGCGTTCAAGTTCGAGATACATTTCCTCGGTGATGCCGGTGTCGAGCACCCCCACCTTCAGCGCGAAGGTGCCCGGCACGCCCTGCGGCACGGTGTTGAACCATTCGACGATCTCGATCAGGTAGCCCAGCGGCTCAACCACTCGACGCAAAGCGCCGATGGTGCCCTTGTGCTTGTGGATGAAGAACGACGCCTTGATGGCGGCACGCTTGACCGACTCCGACCACGCCGGATCCCAGCGGTCGACCGACCAGGCCCAGGCCAGATGCGGCAGCAGGTGCACCGGACAGGTGTCGGGGTTGTACAAGGTGCGCAGCGGAATCAACGTGTTTTCGGCGAACGTCGCCTCGATCCCCCGCTCCAGGGGAGTGCTGTTGAGCGGCAAGAGACTGCGCATATCAACCTCCCAGCACGACGGAATAACCGGTGCAGTACGCCGCCTGCGCCTTGGTCGGTTTGAGATCCAGCCAGTCCGTCAGCTCCACGCGGGCCACGCCGGCAACGTGCAGCTGCGCATCGACGCCAGAACGCGCCACTTCGACGCCCAACCGGCGGCGTGGATTGATCCAGGCCTCAAGCCGCTTGATCGCCTCGGTAAGCGCGGCGTCGTTCTCCGGGCCAGCACCTTTCATGTGCAGCACGGCGTCTACGCGGTAGCGCAGGATCTGCGCGCCACGCACCGTGACGCGATCACCCACCGGGCGCACGTCGTCGTCATTCACCGCCGTGGCGACCAGCTTCAACAGTTCAGGACTGGCCGTGCCGTCACCTTCAAGGCCCAACACCGTGACATCCACACAGGCCGGTGACGGGCTTTCCGCCGTTGCATCTGCCACCAGCGCTGAAGCATTGCGCGCATGCAGGATGTAACTGTTACGCGGCCCTGCCGTAGTCAGTCCCTCATAGGCCAATTGCACGCGCTCGCGCAGAGCGTCGTGTGATTCCATCACCGCCTCGACCGGTGGTACCGCCTGCGGATCGGCAGGTTGAATCACCAGTCGCTCGAGATTGACGTTGGCCGCGAGGTGATCCAGATCGGCGCCCGTGGCATAGGCCAGCAGTTGCGACTTGGCCGCGTCGTTGACCCGTGCCCGGTTGCCTAGCTTGATATAGCTGCCGACCTCAAGCAGCTTGGTCACCGGATCACTTTCCAGCGTGGCCGTCCAGTTGCCCCCCATGTGACCGCGAAACACGTCGAGTGCCTCGCCATACACCTCTTCAAAATCCAGCGGCTCCAGCACGTCCGGTGCGGGCAGCTCCGACAGATCCACCAGGGTACTCATACCCACACCTCCAACGTGCCGCGCACACCGAGGTATTCGCCGCTGACTTGTATGTTGATTTTGCCGCCCAGTACGGACAGCACGCGCACTCGCTCCAGCTTCAACCGTGGCTCCCACCGGCCCAGCGCCCGGGCGGCTTCAGCCTGCACGGCGCTTTTCCAGCCCTCGTTGACAGGCAAATCGACCATGCGCCGCAGTTTGCTGCCGTACTCCGGACGCTCGCGGCGACCCACCAATGGTGTACCGAGTATGTCTCCAATGGACTGGCGTAAATGCTCGATGCCGGAGATGGGTTGCCCGGTGTGGCGATCCATTCCGATCATCGGGTTTACTCCTTGAGTTGCTCGAACTCGGCATGTGCTTTAAGCGTTTTCAGCGCCACATCGTCGGCGCTATCGACCGTGACTTTGTTCTTCGCCACGGCGAGAGTGCGGCCGTCCGGCAGGACAACCGTGCGCGAGGTGTAGAGCGTGTCGCGAAAGGTTACGGACATGGGCATCAGCACAGGGCTGATGGGGGTGGACTCAGACGCAGTGGATTCATCTTGATGTTTGGCCATGGGAACTCCAGGCATGAAAAAGCCCGCACGCGGCGGGCTAAATAAATGTTGAGTTAGTGCTTGTGATGATTGTCACTTTGGCCGGTGGCCAGAATGTCGGCATCGCTGGTGATGCTCTGGGTAGCGTGCAACGGGCCGTCGATGTTGACCTGGCCTTTGATGTTCACAACGCCCTCCAGATTGATCATTCCGGACTTTACGGCGAAGGCATTGTCGGTGACTTCGGCCTGAGTTGATCCGACCTTGATCGTGACCGTACCGCTCGGCACGCTGATGGTATAACTGCTCGTCTGCCAGTCGTAGACCAGAGATCCTCCATCGTCGAAACGCCAGACTTCAACGTGATCGCGATTGTCCGGAGGCGCGCCGCCATTCCCATAAAGGCCGGGAATGAATGTGCCCTGCGCCACCTCGCCACTGGCACTGATCAGGGTGCCCTGCTCGTTGAGGCTCGGCGCCCGCCAGTGCCGCGCCTTGCCGGCGGCAATGCTGTGCCAGCGTACCCAGCCGCTGACCCACTCCCCGTCCGAGACTCGGCACACTGGGGGTGACGCGGCCAGATCCACCGCCACCACGTAGCAATCCTTTACCAGGCCGGCGAGCATGCGGTCGTGCTGGGCCGCGACGTAACCGGAACTCATTGCACGTCCTCCGGACGGAACGGGCCGTCGCCCGGCTCAATATTCAACACCAAGGTGCCCGGCGGCTGATCCGGCCAAGGCCATTCGGCCTCACCGAGGTAGATCTGCTGCGTCCATTCCACGACCCAGACGGTGTAGCCGTCCAGTTCCGGTTTGGTCCAGTCCTGCATGGCCTGAACGAACTCGGCCGGCTCGACCTCAACGCCCCAGCACTGCATGCGCAGCAACGCGGCGAGGTGGCCCGCCAGAAACACCGCTTGTTGATGATCATCCGGCTGAATCGGATCGGTGATCACTCGCGCCTCGAACTTGCAGGCCAAGGCGGTTTCACCGGTTCCCGGATCGAGACCCGGCTCCATCTCAGCCAATTCGATCAGCACCGCTGGCAGCGGCAAGCGATCCAAATCATCCGGCCACATGGACACCGTCTGCAGGCCCGGAAAGTGCTCTTGAATGCGCCTCTCGATGGCGTGATACAGCTGTTCAAGACTGAACGGCTCGTCGACTGGATCCGTCACGTCATTTCCCCTTCAAGTGCTTCTGCACTTCGAAATTGAGTTCTTGCTGCAGGACATGCACCAGGTGTTCGTCAGCCTTGCGTACCCAGCTCTCGAAGTGCGGGCGGGCCTGCTCCAACGACACCTTGGCCTTGGCCAGCGGGAAGCGGTTGTCGTGCTCGGCGATCCAGCCCGAACTCGCGCCGACCGCACCGCTGACATCGCTGTCGGGATAATCGCTCGCCCTGAAGTGCTTGCTGCCGGTACGAATCCAGACGTCTGCGCTGTTGCCGTAGACCTTTTTGAAGAACGCGCCCTGAAAGCGCCGGCCTGCCACCGAGACACCCGAGCGACTCTGTCGAGGCCGACCGATGCGGCTGGCCTCCATGGCGTTGAGGCCAAACCACAATTTGCCGCTGTTGGCCCCGCCACTGACCGGGTAGGCCCGCAGCCGCTGCCGAACAGCAGCGACTGCAATCCGTTCCTGTCTGCCGACAGCGCGGGCGATGTGTGTGGCAAGCCAACGCAAAGTTTTGTTGATGGCTCGGCGCTGGGCGTTGGCCGCTGCTTTTGGCAGCACGGCGGCAAAGTCCTGAAAGGCTTTCAGGTCTGCCGCCGATGTCTGCAACGAGATCATCCCGCCGCCAGCCGAGGGCTTGAAGTGACTGCCAACACTCATGCTTTAGGCCTCAATAGCAATGCTACCCAGCCGGTGCCGTCTGGCTCCAGTTTGATCAGGTCGTACTGGCCTCCCCCGTCTTGCCTCGCAAGATCAATAACCACCAGCTGTCCCGGCTCTACACCTGCAGCATCGACGACGCGAATCTCAAATTGCGGCTCGCGCAATGCGGTGTTGATTCGCCCCATGCGCGGCTGCAACCAAGGCGCGGAAAAGAAACCGGCGATCTCTCGACCGCCGACCGTTGCCATATCGCCCAAGCCATCCAGAACCAAGGCATCCATGTCGTCGCTCAATTCGCGAAAGCCCATCACTCACCTCCGCTGTCTTCGTCCTTATCGGCAACGTCCGACTGTTGGCGCAGCAGTTCTTGTGCTCGCGGATCCTTGAGCGGGGCGATACGCCCCTCAGCGAGTAACGCTTCCTCGATTTCTTTATTCGGCGGACTGTATGGCTCGCCCTTTACGACAACGACGCGGCCATCCTGCACGCAACCATCGATCACCAGAAACTCGGCTTTCTTGGCCATGTCACACCACCTTGGCGTAGATGAAGGCATCCGGTTCGAGCAGGCCAGCCAATGCTGCACTCTGGAGCTTCAGCCAACGAGCGCTTGGCTCTTGGGTCACCCAGCTTTTCGGGAAGCGCGCCGCTTCGACCAAGCCGCTTTCCACGGCTTCCAGATCTTGGATCGCGCCATACAACATGGCGTTGCGCGTCGAAGTCGAACCGAGAATCAGGCCGCCAGCCGGAATCATTGGCTGTTCTTCTTCGTCGTCATCCAGGTACCACTCGTCATAGCCATAAAGGTCGACGCCCGGATCATTCAGATAGCCGAGGTACGTCACACCGTCGGGCAATTCCTCGGGCTTGATCAGGCCCATATCGACGCGGCGAGTGTTGAGCTGCTTCATCACCGTCGCATTCGACTGGAAGGCATCCAGTGCTTCACCGCTCATGGCGACGATGTTGGCTGTACGTCCAGAGTCCTTGGCGATTTTGCGTTTCCAGCCACGCAGATTGGCAATAGGATCACCGTCAGAACTGTTCCATTGCCCGCTGCCCAAGCTGATCTTGTGATCACTGGACATCAGGAAGTCGATCGTGTCGTCCACGCCTTCGCCGATCACGCGGACTTTGCCGGTGGTGAGGGCTTGAGCACACATCCACTCCTCACGGCGTACGATTTCATCGTCCAAGTCACGCAGATCCTTGCCGAGCAACTGCCCTGCCCGCTCCAATGGAGTACGCGAAGAAAACGGGTTGTCACCCGCCGAACGCTTGAGTACCAACTCGGCAGTGGTTTCGCGCTTGGGTTGGATGTAAGGCGGGGTGTAGTTGCTGGTGGTGTAGCCCTCACGCAACGACACACTGCCAGGCAGACGCGGGTGAACAAAGGGAGCCATTTTTCGCTTGCCTTTGATAATGTCGATGTCGACCGTTTTGGTCGGGAACGTCACTGGGCTGCCACCGTTGAAAAACGTGTTCAACAAAAAACGGCGCGCAGTCGGCATCTGCTCAACCGCTTCGAGCATGGTGCGGGTATCAAAAATATCCATTTAGAACTCCGAATTAACGAACGAACAGGCTCAGGGCACGTAGCGCGGCTTTCGCCTGCGCCAGGGTGAAGCCCTCGCCGAGAGTGAGTTGGCTGGCCAGCACTTCGCCGGTCAGGCGGATAGGCGCGATCTGCGCACCTTTGGTCGAATCGGTGGCCTGATCGAGGATTGCCAGTGGCGTCTCGGAACCATCAGTTGCTGCCGCTTTGGCCAGGACAAACTCACCACTGGTTTTGACCTGACCGAGGACGGCGCCACGGTTGAGTTTTTGTCCGGAAGCAATCACGACGGTATCGATGATCACTGGAAAGGCGCCCGCCGACAGTTGGTCGGGGACGTAAGTTTGGCGTTCAGGATTACTCATGAGGATCTCCAATCAGCGGCGCGAGGCGCCTTCAACAATGGCGTTCACAACTGCTTTACGTTCACCCTGAGCCGCATCGCCCGTCGGAGTAGATGTCGACGCGCCGGTGGCATCAGCCTTGATCGCACTCAGTGAAATACCGCGATCCTGCGCCGCCTTAAACAGCTGCAGAGCGGTGGCCTCGACCGAGGTGCCGGCATCGATGGCGGCGGCGATCTCGGTCTCGAAACCCTTGCTGGCCATGGCGTTGATACCGGTGATGCGCTGTCGCTCGGCGGTAGCACCCTCCTCACGGCTTTGGGTGCGAACACTCTCAAGATCCGGTTGACCGGCTTGAGCGATCTCGATGGTTTGCGGATCCGTGCCGGCGGCCAGCGCCTCACGCAACTCCGCCGTGCTGCTGACGGTGGTCATGTTGTATTTCCTCGGTTGGGTTGCGGCCGGTTTGGCCAGTTCTGTAATCAATGTTTCGAGTGAGCCAAGACGGTGGGCCAAGCCGGACTCAACGGCGGCGGCGCCCACGCGCAAACCGCCGAAGTCGCCCATCTCGGGAACGCGCTCAGGATCCACCCCCAGGTTGCGGGCCACCTTGGCCACGAACACGTCGCCCATGGCGTCGACCGTCTCGCCGACCTTGGCCCGACCTTCTTCGGTGGCCAGATCCACTCGCTTGTTGGGCGCGTTGCGACTGACGATCTGGTAGCGCTTGCGACCGTTGGCTTCTTCACCGCCGACGACAGCCTCGACGACTACACCGATGCTGCCAGCGAGTGCGGTTTCGTCGATAACGATCTCGCTGGCCGCTGAAGCAATCCAATAAGCCGCGCTGGCACCAGTGCCGCCGATGTAGGCGACAATGCGTTTACGATCACGGGCCGAATGGATCTGGTCGGCCAGCTCGTTGATGCCAGCCGCTACGCCGCCAGGGCTGTCGATGTTCAGGATGATTGCACTGACCTTGGGATCATCCAGCGCCGTTTGCAGGTCGGTGGCTAACACCTGAGTGCTCGTCGCGCCGCTGATCTCAGTGAAGAGATTGGCGTAACGAAACACCGGGCCGACCACCGGAATGATGGCCACGCCATTGCGCACACTCACAGTTCGACTGTTATCCAGCCGCATACCGGTGCGGGTTTCCAGCGCTGCCGGATCGCCCATCCGATCTGCAATGGTCAGCAGGTTGTCCAGGGCGCCAGGCAGCATCAGCCAAGGCTGCGATGCAGCCAGCTCAAATGCGCGGGGCATGGTTATTCCTCGTTGGGGTTGTTGGGCGGTGGAGTTTCCTGTTCTCGCCCTTTGGGCAAGACGTGCAGGCCATCCTTGCGGCGTTGCTCGACCTCGCGCACACGCTGTCGGTACACCTGCTGCCACGGTTCACCGGTCATTGCGGCTGTTTCCAGCGTTTCATTGCTGACGCCGATTTCAATGCGCTTGCCGGCGGCGTTGGCCTCCTTCAGTTCATCAATAGCGCCACGGGCCGGACCGATCCAGATCGCTTGGCAGTACGCTTTGCGTTTGGCCGGATCGGCGTAGCCCGGCAATTTGATCAGCCCCCTTGCCACCGCTTCATCAATCAGCAGCTCTCGACTGGGCTGACAGAAGTCACAGATCAGCCACCAACGACGCAGGCTGTAGAACCGCCACGCCTGCAACATGGCGGCGCGGGCAGCGCTATAGCTGCTGCTGTAATGCAGCAAAAGCTCTTCCATTGGCTGTTCGAGCGCGGCGCCGATTTCCTTAACGACGGCGGTAAAGAACGGATCGAATTGCGCGTTGGGTCGCGCAGGATTGGCGATCACTGGCTCTTCACCTTGGCCCAAATCGACAATGGCGCCCTCGCCCAAGGCCAACTCACCATCGCCGGTGGTGTCGCCTCCAACGCCGTCACCTTCGTTGGCCAGTGCCGTCAGCGGCAGATTGCCCACCTGAAAGTCATTGGTCTTTTTGATGAACACGGTGAACATCGCCGAGATCACCGCCGCCATCAGTTCGGCACTGCTGTAGCGCTCCAACTTCTGCAGCGGCTCCAGCACCGGAGCCAAATAGGGCGCGCCACGCTTTTGCCCTGGCCGCTCCTTGTCCGCCATGACGTGCATCACACGGCGCCGGCCAGTGGCCTCTCCGAAGGCCGGCAACCGTTCCCACTTGAGCGCTTGGCCGGAGGTGTATTCGTTCTGGTAGCCGCTGCAGACGTGATAGGCCACCGGCGCGCCGAGACGGTCAAACTCGACACCGTCCACCAGGTTAACGCCATCCAGTTGCCCAGCCGGGTTGCACACCCGATCTGACTCGATCAATTGCAGCCGAGTACTGAACACACAGCCAGGACGCTCATCGTCGGGACTGGCCACCAATACATCACCGCCTACCATCGACGAGATCAACACCAATGCCTGTAGCTGGTAGTGATTGAGCGACGCCTCGGCGTCACACTCCCGAGGGTCATCGGCATACAACGACCACAAACGATCAAGCTGAGCGTTGATTGCATCGGCCTGTAGTTCGTCGAGGCCAAGCGCGTCATGGTCGATCTGTGCGCGGCAAACCAGACCGGTGCCAACGACGTTGGTACGTAAGCGAGTGATGGCTGCACGGGCGATCAGGTGATTGCGCATGGCATCCCGCGAACGAGCTACCAGCATTCGCCGCTCATTCTGATTGAGATCCCGACGCGGGCTACCAAGACCGGGTATCCAGCTGGCCATGCTACGCAGCACCCGGGAGGCACCGCGCCACCGAGTCTCAACACCGCCACCGCCGCCTTGAGCGACGATAGGTCGGGCTTCGTTTGCCGACTTGGCGAGCTTGATCGCCTCACGCATCAACAACTCAGCCGGGTCTTTTCGAAAAAATCCCATAGTCAGATCTTCATGTAGGAGATGCGGTTACGGCCGCGTCCCTGTTGTTGGGCCTGTTCCAGCGCGACCTCCTTCGCGTATTGCTGCTCTAGCAGGCGAAGGCTGTTCAGCTCGGCGCGATACAGTTCGCGATCCGCACGACGCAAGCGCTGGCCTTTCTTCAGGACGTCAGAGATCGCCGCCCGGACTTCCGCGAGGCGCTGTTGTGCGTCTGTCATGTTTGTTTTCCTAGTAGCCCGCGCGACTGCGGGTGCCCCGCCCACGAGCGACGGCTCGGCGCGGTACCGGTGCGACCGGTTGTTCGGTGGTGAACAGAGTTGGCTGTAGCAGTTGCTGCTCCAGCTGGTCCCATTCGTGATCGCGCAGCAGGTGGGTTTTCAGACTGCGCGCCGCATGCAAGGCGTACACCTCGCAGTCGAGCGCTTCGTTGCGCCGTCCGGCCTTTTTCTGCCAAACCATCTTGCTGGGGTTGCGTGGGTGCGGCGCCAGCACTTCGTTGGTGAGCTGCTCGTAGTAGTCCGAGCGGATCTCGCTATACCAGTGCATTCGGCCAGGCCCTGCGCCTTTCAGCCGAAGTCGGCCGTCGATCAGAGTCTTGGCTTTGTGCGTGCCAACGATGTGGACCCTCAGCCCGTATTTGGCAGCCTTGGTGTTATCTTGCGAGGTGTCCACCGACTGCGGCGGCTTGGTAAAAATCTCCTTGTCACGGCTGTCAACGGAAGCACCTTTGATCGCCATAACGTTGTAGCGTTGACGATCACGCACATACGCATAAACCGCATCGCTGGTATTACCGTCAGAGCTGTCGATGCTGACCGCCGACACCGCCAGTTGGGCGCCGCTTGCGATGGGAATCGGTCTGGAGATGACCCTGTCCAGCTCTTGCCAGACAGCGTCATGCGGATCGATGGGGTTGCCGTGCAGCTCGCCCCAATACAGACGCCATGACTCTTCACCCCGTCCCCATCCAGTGATCACTAGCGCCAAGCGGTCGCCTTGCACGTCGACGCCGACGGTGACCAAAAGCACACCTTGGGGTGCGGTGAGTTCCGCGTAGGGTTCGGCGCGCTTCTCCAGTTCGTCAGTCTTCGGAGCATCGCTCTGGTATTCGTAGCTTTCGCCTTTGGAGCTATTGACGAAGGCGATCATCGGGCCGATGTTGCCCTGCGCCGCCGCGTGCTCAGCCTGGAGTTTCTTTTCCATCAGCACCTCAAAGCGAGATCCCCAAAACGTTGCGTAGAGCTCGTTGAGGATGTAGCCCGCGATACCGCGAAACTCTGCTGTAGCTGACCAGCGCCCATGCTTGAGGTTGGCGTTTTTCTGGTTATCGTCCCAGATCCCGCCGCAGTGCGGGCAAGAGTAGAAAGTCTGTTCCGGACGCTTCTTGCCGTACACCTCATGCTGGTACTCAGGATCCTCATCGCAGTGCAGGTTGTCGAAGCTCAGCGCGTGCTCTTGCCCGCACTCGTGACAGGGCACCAAGCCAACACGCTTGTCTGATAGCTCCAACTCCGCATCGATGGCCGATAGACCTTTGATGGTCGGTGTGCCGCCGATGATGATTTTCGAACGACGAAAGGTTTTGAGTCGCTCCTTCGCCAGCTTGATGCTATCGCCCTGCCCGCGCAGGTTGAGGTTGCAGTCGTCCGGTTCCTCAATGGCCACCCGCGGCACTGGCGTGGACTTCACGCTGGCCGGGCTGTTGGAGCCAACCATTTTCAGGAAGCCACCAGGAAAGCGCTTGAAATCCTGCCTTTGTTGAAGCTTGCGGCTGCGCAGGTCGACTTTCTTGCGCAGCCGTGGCGTGGCTTCAATCATCGGTTCGAGCTTTTCGCCGACGTACTGTTTGGCCGCTTCGGCTTTGGGAAACAACACCAGGATCGGGGACGGGTCAATGTCGATCCATTTGCCCAGGGCATTTCCCAGAACGCCAGACGTCCAGGCCACCTGCGCCGATTTGCGTCCGACGATCTCGCTAACAGTCGGATCGTCCAGTGCCTCCAATGGCCCACCGGGCCAGATAAGGTGAGGTGTCACGTCAAAGCGATACTTGCCGGGGCGTGCCGCTTCTTCCGGTGCGAGCCAGCGGTACTTGTCCGCCCACTCGATAATGCTCATGCGGGGCGGCGGTGCCCACTTGCGGCAGGCGCCGCGCAGCGCTTTAGTCGCCGTCTTCCTCAAGGCCCTCCGAATCGTCCGGTTCGTCAGAATATCCATCTGACGGGGCATCATCCTTGTCATAGTCAGAAAGCCTCCTCAGGATGGCTTCAATAGGGTCGCGAATGAGCTGCTCGTCAACTTCCACGTCGTAGCGCGCCGACAATTCGGCGGCTAACGCGTCCGGAAAGGAATTGAGCAGCTCCACTTTGGCTGCGGTGATCATGGCTTCGAAACGCTCGACCAGATCAGCCGCAATCACAACCTCGCCCAGATCCTTGGCCATCGCGAGTTCTTCGCGGTCGGCGCGGATCCGGTCGAGCCGGTCGCGTGAAGATTCTTTTTTGCCGTTGAGTGCAGCCTGGTGCATCAGCCACTGAATGACGGCTTCGGTGTCGTATTGGTTTTCGTTGCCCCGACCGAGGCCGAACTCGGTCACAGGCATGCCGTCGTTCTGCCATCGGGTCAGGGTGCGTTCATCACGGCCGACGATCTCGCTCAAGTCGGCCTTGCTAACTGACCTGCCCATATCTAACCCTTTGAAAAGACGGACATCCCTGCCAAATTCTCAGCTGCAGAGATCCCGCGAGTTCGCTAACCCGTGTAGGGGGCGGCCCTCGGGGAGGACCCGGAAAAACCGCCCCCCGGTCGGCCCCGCACCTAGGTTCGGTCGGTCGATGTCGACTCGGAAAGGCCCAGCCGCTTGGCAGCCCATCGTTCGTACAACCCGATGGCCACATCGGCACCGGCCATCGCCGTCAGGCAACCCAAGGCGCCTGCCGTCCAGATCGTCATGCCGGCTGCGATCATCAACATCATCGCCGACACCCCGCAGACAATGCAGGCACCGGACCGAAGCGCGAGGCGGCGCAACAACGCCCAGCCCCGCGCCCCATCCTTGTCGGCCCGCCACATCTCCCCCGATACGCCGCCGACCAGGGCCAGGACGATCACTAACCAGATCGGCATTTCTGCCAGCGCTTGTTGCTCGTTTGTCATCGCCAACCCCTAAACGCAAAAACCCGGCGCAATGGCCGGGTTTGGTGGTGTGGTGCCTGCCGCTCTCTGCGGTCGCACCTATCGAAGATGACTACTTTTTACAGGTCGATTCCGGTGGCAGCAACCCCGGTTTAATGCCACCCGGCGAATAAGTGGGTAACACAGGGTGAACACCTAGCGAATGTCGGCGAATATCCCACCCCGGCATTCTGCTGTTTCGGCGGCGTCCCATCTGTCCCACCATTCGGAATCGAAGTGGGACGCCTGAGAGCACCTGAATTCGGGGCTTCACCCCACTGTCCTACTTATCTCTCTCCTTTCTCGTGTAAAGGAAGAATCTTAAAGAACACGCATGCGCGTGAAACGCGCGTACTGCTACCCGCTACGCTTACACGGGCGGGAGGCACTTTGTAGCGGGACGGTGGGACAGCCCAACAACGACAAGGCCCGCACCTGTCCCACTGTATCAAAACGCAGCGGGACAAGACGGGCCAGTGGGACAGCAACAGCCGGACGAATGCCAGGGGTCACGCAGCCAACCCCATCATCACTCCGAAGATCTGCAGGTGTGCCTCATGCAAACGCTGGTAGTACGTGTCACGGCCACAACCGCAGTGCGCGTACCGCAAGCGCATATCAACGTCGAACGTGCAGTAATGCTCCCGCACAACCGTCACCAACTCGGGCGCCAGATGCTTGGTCACGATCAGCTCGATGTCGAGAGAACTCTCCAGCGGCGCACGAAAGGCCCGCCGTCCACGGATCAGTTGCCCATTGCTCTCCATCATCATGGCAACCATGTTCCCCCCAGCAAGCCCCCCTTTCGAATGTTCGGAATGCAGCTCCTGCGCCCACAACCGAAGCAGTGAATCGATCTCCTTAATCAAAGCACGGCTCCTCAATCGGTTCCCGCTTCAACGCCGAAGCACCGCCCCAACCTGCAGGCTTCTTGTAAGCCCACGGCCGCTGACCACTCTTCACCAACGGAGGCATCCGAACACGCCGCCATCCCAACCGATGCATAATCGCCCCGACGCGCATCTGCTCCGGCTTGCCCCAATGTCCGAAGTCCAACTTCAACGCACTGCTCAGCACTTCGCTGCCGGTGGTGGTCTCGCCGATCTGCGACTCCTCCAGCCAGGTCAGAATTGGACCTTCCCATTCATCCACCACAAAGCGCTCGTCCTGCTCCTCGCCGAACATCGCCGCCTCATCCAGCGTCACCCACCAAAGGTCGCCCGCGTCGTAACAGAACACCGCCTCGGCCCACAGCTGATCGCGGATCGAACGCAACAGCTCAAGATCCACCTTGGTACACGCCACCGGCCAATAACGCCGGTTACCGGTTGCGTCCTTCAGGTACTCGTCCTGGTTCGTCGTCCCAACGAACACGCACTGACGCGGCACGTCCATCGTCCGACGGCCGTAACTCTCACGGTAGGTATCGGTGGACGCCGAGAAAAACTGCTTGGCCTTGGTGCTCTCAGCCTTGTTGAAACTGTCCAGCTCACCCAGCTCGACGATCCACTTGCCCCGGATCGCTTGAAAGCCGTCCTTGTCGCCGAGGGCGAAGGGCGTATCCATGAACCACTCGCCGCCAAGAATGCTCATCGCCGTCGACTTACCGGCGCCCTGCGCACCCTCAAGAATCATCACCGAGTCAGCCTTGCAGCCCGGCTTCATCACCCGCGCCACGGCCGACAACATCCAGCGCTTGCTGACCTTGCTCGAGTAATCGGTGGCCTTCACGCCCATGACATCCGTGAGCCAGCTTTCCAGGCGCGGCACGCGATCCCACTCAAGCTTGCGCAGATACTGCCGCACCGGATGAAACGCATGGTCATGCGCAACCACGCTCACCGCCTCGATCACATGCGACGCCTTGACCCGCAAGTTGTACTGCTGCGCGAGCCACTTCATCACGCGCACATCATCGATGTCCGCCCAATCGCCCGTGCCGCCGCCATAAGGCGCCGCACGCAGCTTCACGATCTTCGAACTGAACGCGCTGTAACTAATCACCCCTGCCCAGCGTTCATCGTTGGCCAGAATCAACTCGACGTTCTGCATATGCGCAATCAACGCACCGCTTTCGCTTCGAGCCAGCATGTCCTTCCAGCCACCAGCGGCCGGCGGTTTCACCACAGCAAGCACCTGACGGCGCACAGCCTCCAAACCTTCGGCAACATGCAGGTCGTTGAAGTCGGTCCACTTGATCTCCCGCTCCCCGGAAAAGATCGGCGCAACCACCTGGCCACCGAGGATCAGCGCCGCGTTGTTGGCCTTCTCTTCACCAGGGTTCCAGGCATCACCGTTGGGCTTCGTGGTCTTCCAGTCATCGTCCCGGCAAATGATCAGCGGGCAGCCGGCGAAGCGCTCACGCATCGCCTTGCACACCACCAGCAAGTTACCGGCGTCAAACGCGATGGCCACAGTCAGCGACGTCGCCATATGCAGGCTTGCGCCCGTCGCGTAGCCCTCACACACCAGCACCGGCTCACCCGGATCCGGATGTGGACCGATCAGGTGAAAAGCGCCCTCCTTCGACATCCCATAGGGCCAATACGTCTTGTCGCGACCGGTGTCTTCCTGCTTGGTTGGATAAACCACCTGTAGGCCGACAATCTCGTCACGCACGTTGCACATCGGCACCAGGAACGCACCGGTGCGCGGCGCATACCGAACACCGATGCCGACGATCTGCTTACGATCCAGATAGTCGCTACGGCCCTTCTCCGGCATTCGCTTGAACATGCCAGCCGCACGCTTGGCCGCACGACGCGCTGCACCGGCAGCGATCTCGGCAGCCCGGCGCTTTGCCTCTTCCTGCCGAGCGCGCATGACCTCACGCTCTTCCGGCGACATCCGCCCGGCCTTGACCTTAATCTTCTGCGACTCACCCGAACGCCAGTCACCGAACGCGCCGAAAATCAGCGTCTCGCCCTTCTCGGTGCGATGCTCATGGGCAATGTACCAGCCGTTCTTTTCCTTGCCCTTGTCCTGCGCTGTTTTGCACCGGGTCAGCTTGCCAAAGACCAGCGGCTGCGCAGGCTCAAGCCCATAGTCGGCGAATTGCCCCAGAACCTCATCCAGCATGGCGAGACCCCTTCAGTTCGTCGACAGAAAGGCATCCCACGCATTGCGTGCAGCCGGGCTGCGCCAAACGACGGGCCTCAGGGATCGGGTCATCACACGTTTCGCAGAACAAAAATGAATGCGCCGCCAAAGCGGGCTTGGCGGCGTTGCGCGCAGCGAGCGCTTGATCGATACGCTCTTGCACCAGGTCATTAGCGAAGTCAGCGATATCAGCCACGATCAACACCCCGCGTCGTCTGGTTGACATACGTGGCGCGGTTGAACATCCCCAGCAGCCCCTGAATCCCACGAAAAACCTGCAGGCGAATCGCGGCCAGCTCCTCATCAGTTACGACACCGTCACCAATGCTCTTGGCCCAGGTGTCCGCCAGATCCGCCACCTTGCGGAAGTATTCCGCGATACCGGTGGTCAACGTCTCGGGCATGTCATTGGTGTACGCCTCGGCCAGCTCCTGCCAGGTCGTGTCACCGACCAGCGCATGCACCGCATCCAGAATGCGGCGATCCTTGGTCAACTCCAGAATCTCGCCGAACTCCTGAATATTCACCGTGTGGCTTGGGTGGGTTGGGGAAAGCTTGTGCTGCAGCGTGGTCGCATTCCGGCCGGTAGTGGCGGCGATGGCAGCGGCGCCGCCGGGGTAGTCCCGTGCGGCATGGTAAAGCGCGAGATCGAGCGGCAGAACTTCCCGCTGCGCCCGGTCTAGAGAGCTCAGAATGATACGGCTCATGGCATTAATCCTTGTAAGTTGCCAGTGCCGCGCGACATGCAGTGGTGATACATTTGCCGCGTGGCTTGAAAGGGCCCAAACGCCGGCTAGATCTTCGGGATCGATACCGGCACCGTGCCGGGGCGAACAATCCGTTGTTCACCCCTGGCGCAACAGCTGCCCAATCTGTGGTGGAAAAGGCAGCAACACCAAGGCTTCCGAGCCTTGGAAAAGCGCGATAAAGAGAGGTGGTTGCATGTGGTGTGCCCACCTACCTTTATCGCGACCCGACAGCGCTGTGGTGGTGCGTGCCGGGAGGAACTGGGCGGCCATTAGGTCGCCTTTTTTCTTGCTACGCTGCAGCTTTGTTAGGGGCCGAAGCGTTCAGCAGCCAAGCTGCTTGGAAGGCGTTGCCTTTCTGATTTGCAGCGGTCGCCAGCAGCTCGGCGTATTTGGTTTCACCTGTGTAATCCGTTCGCGGCAGGCATGCGGCCTGACGCCATTTGTTCAACGCCTGATAGCTTCTATTGCATACCTTCGCGGCGGCCCCGATGCCGCCTACGGCTTCAAACGCGAATGCAATTGCGCTCGGAAAATCTGCGGGGTCCAGCATGACAACCTCCATTTATCAACTCGTGGTTGATGTTATAGATCAACTGACTATTGCGCAACCTTTATGAGACTCTCAACTCATGGTTGATAAAAATTCTCTCCGCGCAGCCTTTAGCGAGCGCCTTCATGAAGCCCTCAACGATGCCGGCGTACGTAGCCGGGGTCGGGGTGTAGACATCCATCGACAGCTGAAAAGTTTAGGCGTAGAAAAGACGACCCAGGCAATCAGTAAATGGCTCAATGGTGAGGCGATGGCAGAAGCTGACAGCATGACTGCCCTCTGCTCTTGGCTTAAGGTTCGTCGCGAATGGTTGGAATATGGTGTGTTGCCAAAGAAAAGCGATGAGGAGAGCAATGTTCACCGATTGAAAGTTGCAGATGGCAGCAACGTCACCGAAATCAACCATCGTTTCGGTAAGGTACCCTTGATTTCTTGGGTACAGGCGGGAGCTTGGTGCGAGGCGGTTTCAAATTTCGAATCCTATGATTCTGATTCGTGGCTATCCTGCCCCGTGCCTATTAGCGATCAAGGGTACGCTTTGAAAGTTCTCGGCGACTCCATGACTAACCCAGGACCAGGCCGAAGTTACCCTACCGGCTGTATCATCTTTGTAGATCCCGAAGCTGAGACAAAAACTGGTGACAGGGTGATAGCAAGATTGCCACGAACAAACGAAGCAACTTTCAAAATTCTTGTTGAGGATGCCGGCAATCAATACCTCAGACCAATAAACCCGCAATACCCAATTATCAAAATCTCAGAAGAGACTCATATTTGCGGTAAGGTAGTTGGCTCATTCATCCCTGAGTGACCCTCAATCAATCTTCTTTTTGAAAATCCTTCAAAGCCGATATATGTCCTTTCGGCGAACTTAACCATTCAAAAATCTTCGCAGGGGACAACTCCCATATACGGGCATACATGTAGCCATTTATCCCCGCCACAGCGCCAGAAATATGCATATCAACTTTCGCAGTAGCCAAGGCCAACTGTTCGCATCCATCAAAATCGACTTGCTCCAGAAAACTAACCATCCACCCTTCATGAGACGTGTCGACCACTGGCAGGAGGATCCACATCGACTGAGCGATTTTATGGATTTGACTTACGGCAAAGCTAGCGGTTTTCTTCAATCCAAATGCTTGAGACAGGACATTCTCATGTCTGGCAAGTAAGTTATAAACATCAGATGAGAACCTTTGCATTTCATTACGAGCTTCCAAAAAAGCAATAGATTGCCCTTGAAGAATCTCTATTTGCAATTTCATGTGCGGAACTGAATTGTTATCATACGCCGTTTTTAACAACCGTACGTTTTCTGCATAGGCACCAAGCACACTCGAAAAATATACCACTCGCTCAAAATAGCCCTGCATCTCGTTTGCAGCTTTAAGCTTTAATTCCTCCCGCATTTGCCTGCGCCAACTTTCTATAGCCACATGAAACGCGAACATAAATCCAATCACAGTAATCAGCGAAGAAACAACCCCGACTTTAAACTCTGGCTGTAGCGAATCAAAAAGCATCACCAACTGTTGAAAGCTCAAAGGAGCAACTCCAAATAAACTCTCGGAATACATATAACAAAGAACTGCTAAGACCAATACACCATACAATGACTTAAAGAAAATACGCCATATAAACCAAACCAAAAAAAACAACGTTATACCTACATACATGACAACCGGATTAACTTTTCTAACAATATTTATCATGGTTTTATCATTTCGATTTGATCGACTGGGAATCAATTTATCATATTTACTCCACTGGTCTGATGTTTCAGTGACATCACCGAAATGACAACCAACGGTTGACATACATCAACCAGTGATTGATATTTGTTTCACTCTTCCACCACAGAGCGAGGCAAAACTATGCACACCACAGCAACCCTGCACGTCCACCCGGCCGCTGCTAATCCCTTCCGCATCTTCGAAATCCGCCGCTTAGCCCGCGATAGCGGCTGCTCGTTTGTGACCAGCAGACCGAAACAGCTCGCACGTCCCGCCCCTACCCCATTCGACCCGAACGGCGGAGGGCATGCAGCATGATCAAGTACAAAATCGACAACCGCACCCTGCAGTTGCTCAACGCCCAGGTCAACCTGACCGAAACCTTCAACCACGTTCTCCGGACAGCCCCCAAGCGTGAATGCCTGGCGTTCCGTCTCAAGGTCGAACGAGGCACGACCGAGAGTACCTTCGTCGTCGAGCTGGGCAGCGAACGCCACACGCTGACCCTGCAGAACGACAAGAAAACGCACCTCAAGCTGGCCGACTTTATCGAAGAGATTGCCAACGGTCCGTTCGACGCGAGCAACACCTGCGACCTGATGCACCGCCCGCATGCCAGCCGCGAATACGGCCGCTTCGAGGTCTCCGACAAGCAACGCGTGTTAGAGCTGGTACGCACCGGCGGCGTGCTGAGCCTCGACATGGGCTTCGACTATCCCCTTCAGGTCGCGCTGCATCGCACCCAATCGCGCTCAGGCGTTACCACCATCCTGAGCATCGGCAACAAAAGCCCGCACACCCGCTGCTTCACCGCGTACGGCACCGATGTCGAGATCTACGGCAAGGTCACCGAGTCCATCAACCACCTCGCTGCAGCGGCCACCCCAGCCGCGCACGCGGCATAAGGGGGCGCGATGGAACGCAACCTCGCTCAAGCTGCAACCCAACTCGGCCTCACCCGGCCAAAGCTCATCGCTCGCATGCGGGAAAAAGGCCTGCTGAACGAGGGGAACCTACCGGCCTACCCCAACCGCGACCGCGATTACCTGCGCATCAAGGACGGCCAGTGGTACCACGACCAGCTCGGCATGCAGTACAGCCAGTCGACCCGGGTGAAACAACCCGGCATCCGCTGGCTGGCCGAACAGTTGGGCATCGACCTGCCTGCCATCCCGGCAGACAACCGTGACGTGGCCTAGGGAATACGCCCGCCAGATCATCGCCATGCGGACACGAGAGGAGCGCAACGCCGCGCTCCTCGAAGTGCCCGAACATCTGCGCGAGTTGACCAAACGGCACTGCCTGAACGCCTGGAACCACCCGGCCAGAAAACAACACAAGGAGGCCCAACAAAGCCATGAGTAACACACCTCAAAACCCGCTGCGCCTACACCCGGCACCGGAGTCAGCCACCGTCGAATTGCTCTACCGCATCTTCGGCGACGTTCTGATCCCGCTGGAGAAAGTGCGCGAGCAGTACTTCCGCAACCTGAACGAGCAATCCTTCGTCGCCGAGATCAGCAGCGGCCGCATCCAGCTCCCCATCACCACGCTGGACACCAGCCGCAAGGCACCGAAGTACGCCCATATCCGCCACGTCGCCTCCCTGATCGACATCCGCGCCTACAAGGCCGACGAAGACATGCAGCGACAACAGGACGACACCAACGAGTAACGACCAAAAACCGAACGGCTGCCACCACCAGCCAATGACATCACCAGGAGCACACCACATGACCGCAATTCAGATCTGCGCACTCATCGCCCTGATCACCCTGGCCGGGCTACTCGTCTGGGCCGGCTACTTCATGGGCCATACCGACGGCATGTCCGCCGGCATGAAAGAAAGCGACGAAGTCCTGCGCGCCGAAAGCGCCAAGACCATTCGCGAGTTAAGGGCCTCGCTCGACTTCATCAGGGCCGATCACGCCCACTTGGCGCAATTCAGCAAACGTCTCCAGGAAGCGTTGGCACTCGGCGAACCCGAACGCCAAACGCTGATCGACATCGCAGACAAGCTCCGGATCGCCGCCGAGACTTTCGCCGCCTTCCGCACGGGCAAAAAACTCGAACGTGAAACCCGCGTCCTGCGCGACCAGGCGCTCGCCATCGCGGCACTGCTGGAGCCGGCAGATCAGGAGAGCGCCGCATGAGCCAGGCCTATTCCCAATCCCTCACACACCGCAACCCGGCTCACGCCTCATCAGCGGCTGATGAACCAACGCGCAATCGAACCTCGGAGGAAAGCGGCATGCAAAAGGACCAGCACAACACCCAATCCCCGACCGCTTTACTCCGAGAGGAATCCCGCGTCGACACACTAGAAACAAACAGCCTCTGCTGCGCAGCAGCAGGCATTATTGCTTCTACCAGCAGCACCACCGAGGCGCCCATACCCCACGAAAAGCTGCGCGAGGCAGCCACACCCAATGCAACGCTAACCGCTCAGAATCGCCCGCCCGCGCAGCCTGTTGTGGGGTATGGGCACGCCTCACCCACTTATGACATTCCCCGACTCGAGCTATTCGACTCGCTGGTGCAAGCCGTGACCCGCCATGTGGCTGCCCGCCCCTTCACAGGCCCAAGAGCATTGATGCACCGCTTTGGGATTGGTTTGCAACATGCCCGCTGGATTCTGGTGGTGCTGGAGCAGCGGGGGTTGGTGCGTGGCCACTGTGGACGATTGGTGGCGACCAGTTACATCCAAGGCGTTTCTGCCCATCGCATTTACCGAGTGAACCCAGAAGCCTGGGGCACTCACCTGACCATGGACAAGCAGGGCCAGATGGGAGTCGCCCGATGAGTACTCGCAACATAGTTAGCGTCAGCGGAGGGAAGGACTCCACCGCAACCCTACTAGTAGCAATAGCCCTAGAGACAGAAAACCTCCAGGCCGTCTTCGCCGACACCGGTAATGAACACGAACAGACACTCCAGTACCTGGAATACCTCGAGCAAGCGACGGGCGTACCGATCACCAGGGTCAAAGCCGATTTTTCCAGTCAGATCGCCGGGAAACGACGGTTCATCGAGACTAAGTGGCGGGAGCAAGGCATCGAAGAGTCGGTGGTATTGGCTGCCCTCGATACTCTGCAACCCACCGGCAATCCGTTCTTAGACGTGTGCCTCTGGAAAGGGCGCTTCCCCAGCGTCCGGGCCCAGTTCTGCACGCTGGAACTGAAGCGCGACCCCATGCTGGAGCAGGTCGTGATTCCCCTGACGGAACAGGGCGACATGATTCTCAGTTGGCAAGGCGTGAGAGCAGGCGAATCGCTGAACCGCCGTTATCTGCCGGAGTGCGACGAAGTTGGTGGAGGCCTATTCAACTACCGACCGATCTTGAAATGGGACGTCCCCGCCGTGTTCGAGGCGCACCGGTACATGGGGATCAAGCCAAACCCGCTCTACTCCCAAGGCATGGGCCGGGTGGGATGCATGCCCTGTATCAACTGCCGCAAGGACGAACTACGGGAAATTGCGCTGCGTTTCCCCGAGGCGATCGACAGGATCGAACGCTGGGAGCGCTTGGTGCAACAGGCCAGCAAGCAGGGCGCCGCGACATTCTTTGCAGGTTCGAACGCCAAGCATCCAAAAGGCTCGATATCCGGTATGACGGCTATCGAAGTGATGGAAATCGCGAGTATTCGCCAGGCGGTGGAATGGTCGAAGACCACTCGTGGCGGCATCCAGTACGACCTGTTGATCGCTACGGATAAAAACAACTGCGCAAGCGCATACGGGCTCTGTGAAAGCGGATGGGCGCCACACCAAATAATGGAGGCAGCATGAATACCTTATTCCTACTTATGGCTCAGTATGACGGGCAAGCTGTCATCCCATTAGATCGCGTCTGTGCAGACTACATGCACCTGACCGTTGAGAAATTCAAACGCAAAAGGCTCGACGGTGAGATAGACATCCCAGTCGTTCGCTTAGGTGCTGACACACAAAAGGCAGCCCTTGGAATCCATCTCAAAGATCTTGCTGACTACATTGACAAACAGCGAGAGAAGGCAGCTCGCGAACAGAATCAATTAATGGGCAGGAAAGCGGCATAGCTTCAAAAAGTGGGGAGAGCCTTGAGCCATCCCCACTTTTTCGTTATTCACCTGATGATTGTTTTTGCATTGCAATAAAGTAAAAACCCCATACAAAACAAGCATAGAACCAGAAAGAGCTAACAGACATGACCCTCGCCGCTAGCTCTTGTGGTGGAAACAACCCCAGCAAACCTATTGTGAATAAACACATTGCGGTTAAAGGATAAAAAAGCTCGTTAAATTCAGTTTGCAATACCCATATCAAACCATTCACAAGAGTTCCAAAGAACGCGCTCCACAGTGTTTTCAAAACCACGATAAAAAGCGCCATCAACCAAGCAGCAGCTGCATTACCGTCCCAGTCCACCTCAAACCAGACAGTGCCTTCCATCGAGACCACCAACCCCGTCTGCAGTATGTAAGCGACTGCGAGCATTGGCAAAGCGAAGATCTTCGCCAAATCTTGTAAGTTCTTTAGGTCTGTAAGTTTCGGAGCAAAATCAGCAGCCATACCTTTTCCTTCAATTAAACAGTCCATCAAATCAATCAGGTTTCACGCAGGCCTTCAGCCAAGGCCATCCTTTGAACGTGTCACCCCGTCCTCTTAAATGCGTATATCGGCGCAACGAGTTCCAGTCCCTATGCCCGGAAACACTCGAAACCCTGGGAATATCCCAGTCCATTTCGAACAGGCGACTCACGCCTTCATGCCTTAGATCATGGAAGTGCAGATCCTCAATACCCAACAGCGGACACGCCCGCGTGAACGACGCCGACACCGATCTGGAGTTGTACGGAAATATCTCCCGCTCTCTCCTTGGCATGCTCTGCAGGATCGCCCAGGCCTCATCGGGCAGATGGCACCAAACGTCGTTGCCGATCTTCTGTCCGGGGTTCTTCATATCACGCACCAGGACGGCCTGGCGGGACTCGTCGAGATCATCCCAGCGTATCCGCGTGATCTCCTCCTGGCGGCGCGTCGAGAAGAGAGCAAACGCAATCATCTTCGGCATGTTGATCGACTCAGGTCGACGTACCTGCATTTCGAAAAAGTGCCTCATCAACCTGTCCAACTCATCCAGTGTCGGCCGACGGTTGCGCTCCTTGCTCTTGCTCACCATACCTAGCTTTCGCAAGACCTTGCGCGCGTCGGGCATGGCCAGCGGATCTACCTCGTAGCCCCAGGCCGGTCGCGCCACGGACAGCACCGCGCCCAGGTGCGAGAGATCATTACCGACCGTCTGCGCCTGAACACCGCCGCCCTCTTTACTCATCCGCCACTGTGCAAACTCCACTAGCTTTTGACTGGTCAGGGCCGAGTCGTCGAGGTCGCCCAGCCAGGTATCCTTGATCGCCTTCAATGTCGCGTTCTTGGTCTTGCCCAGCGGCCGGATCTTCTCGTACTCGTCCAGGTACTGCTCGATCATCTTTCTAATCGTCACACCCTTACGATTTGCGCGCTCAATCGCACCAGGTTCAGCCAGCTCAGTCTCACGCCGTTTGATCCAAGCCTGGGCGACCTGCTTTCGGTCGAAGGTTTGGCTTTCCTGATAAACTGTGCGCCCGTCCCGATTGATCCGTATCTGCGCCGTGTAGGCCGTCGAGTTGTCCTTGCGCTTGCGTGATGTGATCGTGCCCATTTCCAGTTGCTACATTGCCGAATTCGCTTGCTACATTGTAGCAACCGCCTTCAGAAAACAAGGAAAAATGGGTAAAAACCGCTGTATAAAAGATCAGTATCAATGAATTTCGAAAAACCTGAAGCGCCCGTAAACACTAGCCAAACCCGTTCCGAGCCGTCTCGCCGCTTCAGCGTGGCCCCGATGATGGACTGGACTGATAGGCATTGCAGATACTTCCTACGCCTCCTGTCGAAGAACGCCCTGCTCTACACCGAAATGGTCACCACCGGCGCCCTCCTCAACGGCGATCACGAACGCTTCCTCCGTCACAACGAAGCCGAGCACCCGCTGGCGCTGCAGCTCGGCGGTAGTGTTCCGCTGGATCTGGCCGCTTGCGCGCGCATGGCGCAGGCGCATGGTTACGACGAGGTGAACCTTAATGTTGGCTGCCCGAGTGATCGGGTGCAGAACAACATGATCGGTGCGTGCCTGATGGGGCATCCGCAGTTGGTGGCGGATTGTGTGAAGGCGATGCGCGATGCGGTGTCGATTCCGGTGACGGTGAAGCATCGGATCGGGATCAATGGGCGGGACAGTTACGCCGAGTTGTGTGATTTCGTCGGTACGGTGCGGGACGCCGGGTGTACCAGTTTTACCGTGCATGCGCGGATTGCGATTCTGGAGGGGTTGTCGCCGAAGGAGAATCGCGACATTCCGCCGTTGCGGTATGACGTGGCGGCCCAGTTGAAGGCGGACTTTCCGGAGCTGGAGATTGTGCTGAACGGCGGGATCAAGACGATGGAGGCCTGCCATGAGCATTTGCAGACCTTTGACGGTGTGATGCTCGGGCGTGAGGCTTATCACAATCCGTATTTACTGGCGGAGGTCGATCAGCAGTTGTTTAGCAGCAGCGCCCCGGTGATCAGCCGTGCCGAGGCGCTGGCGCAGTTGCGGCCTTATATTGCCGAGCATTTGCAGGCCGGCGGCGCGATGCATCACATTACCCGGCACGTGCTGGGGTTGGGCACCGGGTTCCCGGGTGCGCGTAAATTCCGCCAGTTGTTGTCGGTGGATATTCACAAGGCCAAGGATCCGTTGGCGTTGCTGGATCAGGCTGGCGAGTTGCTGCAAGGGCGTTGATGCCCTTCCTCCGTAAAACGCGCCAGGCGGATTGATCCGCCTGGCGTGTGCATCACCCCGCCGCTGCTTCCGTCCAGTTCACCCAACCAAACACCCACGTCGCCAGAATCAACAAACCAAACGCGATCCGATACCAGGCGAACGCCGCATAACTGTGGTTGGCGATGAATTTGAGCAGGCCGCGCACGGCGATCATGGCGAAGATGAAGGCGATGACAAAACCGAGGGCGAACACTGGCAGGTCGCTGGCCTGGAACAGGTCGCGGTATTTGTAGCCGGAGTACACCGCGGCGCCGACCATGGTCGGCATGGCGAGGAAAAACGAGAACTCTGTGGCGGCTTTCCGGGACAAGCCGAACAATAAACCGCCGATGATGGTCGAGCCGGAGCGCGACGTGCCGGGGATCATTGCCAGGCATTGCACGAAACCGATTTTCAACGCGTCTGACCAGCGCATGTCGTCGACGTGATCGACGCTCACCGAATGGTTGCGCTGTTCGGCCCACAACATGACGATGCCGCCCACCACCAAGGCCATGGCCACAGTGATCGGGTTAAACAGGTATTGATGGATTTTGTCAGCGAACAGCACGCCAAGAACCACCGCCGGGAGGAAGGCGATCAGCAGGTTGAGGGTGAAACGTTGTGCATTGCGCTGGGTCGGCAGGCCTTTGACTATGTCGAAGATCTTCGGGCGAAACTCCCAGACCACGGCCAGGATCGCGCCCAGCTGAATATTGATGTTGAACGCCATCGCGCGTTCGCCGCCGAAGTCCAGCAGGTCGGCGACGATGATCTGGTGGCCGGTACTGGAGATCGGCAAGAACTCGGTCAGGCCTTCTACCGCGCCCAATATCAACACCTGGATAAAGGTCCAGAAATCCATTAATCCTCCGTCAGAGCGCTCTTGATGAGCGACCGGTCAACTGTATTCAGGAATTGAGTATCTGAAGTTAAACAATCGGTATAACGCGACACCCATTGCCTGATCAGGCGACGGAGAATATGTCTTATCAAAAGACACACTCAAGCCATGTTAATAAACGTCCGCCTACGAACTACACGAAAAATATTTAGGGCTATAGTAGAAAAAAGTTCGACTGGCCAATAAAGTGTGATCCAGCTCACATTGTCTCAGGATCGTCGACAGTGGCAATTGGACATGAATAAAGCCATCGCCATAGATTCAAAATAGTGGCACAATTCCACATCGCCATCATGTAACGACTAGTTCACAACCCCGAGAAAATCAACTAAAAGCTTGAAATGCTTAATTATTGTTAGAAAACTCGGGAGCCACGTCTAAAAATCGCGTGAATGTTACCAATTGTCAGTCACAGATGAGAACCGGTGCTTTAACATCCCGATGTCAGCACCTAATTCGAGTCAAAGCATGATGCTCTCAGGGAACTTGGCGACTAGAAGTCCGCGCCCGACAAACGACGTACCCGGCGTTCTCACACTGGGCCGTACCCGTGGCGTGGCCGAACATTTTAGTGCGCTGATCGCAAAGCACGTACGCACTGATATGGCACTTGAGGCCAGTTCGTACACTAGTTCCTATAACAATGAACTTTCTGGTTCGTATCGAGCCATCTTCATCGTTATCGACACTCCGCAAGCGCTGGAAGACAATCTTGCGCTGATCGAGAACCTGCGTTCCGACAACTTGAAACCGATCATTTGCGCGGTCATAACCGGTCGCGGCGCTTTCAACAAGATCAAGTATTTCCTGGCCGGTGCCGACTTCTGTATCAAACTCAATACCCTTTCCGACGAGGGCGACGAGTTGCTCGGTGAATTCTTCAACAGTGAAGAATGGCAGCGGGATATCAACCTCACGCTCGACCCGACGCGCATCTGCCTGCAGGGCGGCACCAGCCAGAAACTCGACATCTCGTTTGCCGAGATGAAGATCCTGGAAGCCTTTGCGCAGACCAGCAATCACATTCTCAGCCATGATGAAATCGCCAGCATCATGGGGCTCAATACCAATTTCTACGACCCGAGAGCGCTGGAAAAATCCATCAGCCGCTTGCGTGGAAAAATCAAGGACATGTATGGTACCAACGCGATTCAGAGCATCCGCGGCTACGGCTATCGCCTGATGCGGGGTCTGATATCGACTGCCTGACTCTCGGGCAGCCATTCTCTTTGCATAATCACGAAGGATCGTCATATGCAACCATACAGCTCAAGTTGTACTTCAAATCTACTAATAATCAAGCCATTGAATGAGCACGGCTACACCGAACCATAACAATAAACTTAACAACATAGCAGCAGAACGAGTGGAATTTATCGAGGCCATTTTGGGCCCAGACCCTGCCTGTCGGTTACTTCCAAGGAAGTTATTGCTCGCCTGCCGATTTACCTTTTCGCCCATTTTGGTGCACATTTTAGGAGAGAGACATGGAAACTAGTACAACCCTCCCAAGAAAATATTTTGTCGTCGTGACCAACAGTACAACGTCGCAGCGTGAACTTGAGAGCATTCTGTCCAGCGAGCGCTTCAATTCGTTTGGCACGTCTCAGGCACAAATGTTTATTGAAGGTGCTACTTCGCCCTCTTCCGCTCCCATGCTGATGGAGTTCACTTACCCAAGGGGCACCCGGAAAAACGTTGCCCGCACGATTGAACACGACACCCAGCGCATATTGGCCACCCTCGAATCGGAATGGCTGTCCGCACAATCGGCGAAGCCGTTTCAAAGTGCAGAGAGCGACAACCGCACTGCCGCCATCGAAGACGCCGCCACCTGCAACGAAACCTGGCATCTGGACAACGATCAAGGCGCCCTGGTCAAGGAAGGCGTCGAGATCAGCCTTACCGGACTGGAAACCGCGCTGGTGCGCAAAATGCTCCATCACGAAGAACGTGTAGTCAGTCGAGATGACCTGATCCTCAGCATCGGCCGCGAGCCGGAGCAATATCGGGGCCTGGAGATGTGCCTGAGTCGCCTGCAGGACAAGTTCAAAAACGCGAGTAATGGTGAGCGATTGTTCCGTGCCGTAAGAAACCGCGGTTATTGCCTCATTCAGGAAATCGTTGCGTAAATACCGCCGATATCCGCGAACAAAACAAACAGAAAACAGTGCGATTACAAAAACAACAAGAGCACTCTGTTTGGCTTCACCTCCCCTGGTAATAATAGCTCCCTGCCTCCACCCCTCCTACAGTAACAAACACAACATAATTTATTCACCCCCCGCTCTGCGACCTTTTCTAACACCCTTGTATTTGATTATTAAAAAGTTGGCACTGTGCCATCTTGTTAGAACTCGTCAGACACCCTCTCCGGCAATAACTTAGTCTATTGATTGACGACAGTTCGGCCTATCGACGTTGTTACCTCAGGACACTCGTCCAATAACAACAACAAGCCTATCTAGCAACTCGGACTTCAACTGTCGAAACCTGAATGGACGTATTTCTGGGGATATCTCATGGAACTTTCTCTACGGATCAATCGAAATAACGGCCTCAAGGGACTTACCTTCTGGGGCCAATGGGCATTGGCGCAGGCTTTCATTGTTGCGTTGTTATTCATACTGGCTGAACGGCACACAGGCACCGTCGAGTTCTATTACCGCATGTGCGCGACACTGGCGGTATTGGCCTCGGTACCGGCGTATACGTTTAGCGGCGTGTACCGCAAGCAGGACAATTACCTGACCGGGCTTGGACGCTTGTTCATGGGCTGGTCGATGACCATGGTGGCGCTGGCCGGCATCGCGTTCGTGTGCAAGGCTGACGAAGTGTTCTCCCGCGAGGTGACGCTGAGCTGGGCGGTCTACGGCTTCCTCGGTCAGGCGTTGATGTACGCGCCACTGCATGCCTTTTCCAAGTACTACCAGCGTTCCCGCACCAGCGCGCAGAAGACACTGATCGTCGGCACTGGCGAGCTGGCACTGGGTCTGGCGAAGAAGATCAGTCAGGTGGAAAACCTGCCGCTGGTAGGTTTGGTCAGCAATGGCGCGACACCGAATCTGGATGCGGATGCGCCGCGTGTGGTCGGTGATCAGGAAGATTTGCTGGAGCTGATCAAGGATCATGACATCCGCCGGTTGTACATCACCCTGCCGCTGGCCGAGGCCGCAAAAATCGAAGCGATGTACGTCGATTTGCTCGGCGCCAACGTCGATGTGGTCTGGGTGCCGGACTTGAACAGTCTGACCCTGCTCAACCACTCGGTGAAGGTCGTGGATGGTCTGCCGGCGATCTGCCTCAACGAAAGCCCGCTGACCAGCCGCCCTACTGCTGCGCTGAGCAAGAGTCTGGTGGAAAAAGGCGTGGCGCTGCTGGCGATCATCCTGCTGAGCCCGGTGCTGCTGTTCATCGCACTGGCGGTGAAGATCAACTCGCCGGGGCCGGTGTTCTTCAAGCAGGATCGCCACGGCTGGAACGGCAAGGTGATTCAGGTCTGGAAATTCCGCTCGATGCGCGTGCACGATGACCGTGAAGTGGTTCAGGCCAGCCGTAATGACTCGCGCATTACTGCGGTCGGGCGCTTCATTCGCCGCACCTCGCTGGATGAGCTGCCGCAGTTGTTCAACGTGCTGCAGGGGCAGATGGCCTTGGTCGGCCCGCGCCCGCACGCTGTAGCGCACAACCACTACTACTCGGGGAAAATCCTCGCGTACATGGCTCGCCATCGAATCAAACCGGGCATCACCGGGCTGGCGCAAATCAGCGGCTGCCGTGGCGAGACCGACACCATCGACAAAATGCAGCGTCGGGTGGAGATGGACCTGCATTACATCAACAACTGGTCGTTGTGGCTGGATCTGAAGATCCTGGTAAAGACGCCGTTTACGTTGTTGTCGAAAGATATTTATTGATGGGCTGGTGACAAGCCAGGCAATACCGCAAGGGGACGAAAGTCCCCTTTTTTGTGGGCGGGATTTGGGCAGTGGGCCAGGCTGTTGCGAAGGTGGCAGTGCCGACGCCATCGCGGGCAAGCCCGCTCCCACACGGGATCTCGGTATGGATCGGGAAATGCGCTTTACCCCGTTCCACTGTGGGAGCGTGGCTTGCCCGCGAAAGCGGTGGGTCAGGCAGCACAGATGTTGAATGTGCCGGCGCCTTCGCGGGCAAGCCCGCTCCCACAGGGGATCTCGGTATGGATCGGGATATGTGCCTCACCACAAAACACTGTGGGAGCGTGGCTTGCCCGCGAAAGCGGTGGGTCAGGCAGCACAGATGTTGAATGTGCCGACGCCTTCGCGAGCAAGCCCGCTCCCACAGGGGATCTCGGCATGGATCGGGATATGTGCTTCACCACAAAACACTGTGGGAGCGTGGCTTGCCCGCGAAAGCGGTGGGTCAGGCAGCACAGATGTTGAATGTGCCGACGCCTTCGCGAGCAAGCCCGCTCCCACAGGGTCCGGCGGCGTTCACTCAAATCGGGCACACCACAAAATCACTGTGGGAGCTTGCCTGCAAGCGATAGCGGTGGGTCAGGCAACATGGATTTTGAATGGACTGGCGCCTTCGCGAGCAGGCTCGCTCCCACAGGGATTGGGAGGGGGATCAAGATATCCAGTTCACCCCGCTCCCACAGGGATTGGGGTGTGGACCAAGATATTTACTTCATCCTCGAACCACTGTGGGAGTGTGGCTTGCCCGCGAAAGCGGTGGGTCAGGCAGCACAAATGTTGAATGTGCCGACGCCTTCGCGGGCAAGCCCGCTCCCACAGGTCGAGAAGGCCCGGGGTTTACTCGGTAATCTTCGAGAAGTTGCGGTAGAACATGTCACCCTCACGGCTATCGGTCATCGAGTGCAGCTGGAAGCTGCGATTGAGCCTGGCGCCGCCGTCACGGGTCAGGGGGGCCCAGACCAGGTTGGCGCGGCGCATGGTCGACATGCTCATCATTTCGTCGAACGGGATCGACAGGTAGATGCCCTTGTCGAAACTACCCTCCCCGTACTCGGCGCTGCCAGCCGTGGTAATCGTTGCCCAGGCACCGAAGCGCACCCCATTGAAAAACTCGCGAGAGATGTCCAGCGTACCGCCCCAGTCGCCGGCCAGATAACGACCGACGCTGACTGCAGCCAGCGTGTCGTACGGCAAGTCGGTGTAGCCGGTGATGTGCCCGGTCCAGACCGAGTAGTCGCGCAGGCCGAAACCCTGGTCGAACTCGCGCTGGCGCACGTAGTTCAGATCCGCCCCCACCGACCAGCGCTCACCGGTCGGCCGGAACAGCACCTCACCGCCGACACCGGCAAACATCGATTCCAGATAGCCGCCGTAGACCATGCCATACAGGTCCTTGTCCAACTGCTCGGCATGGCTGACCTGGAACAACGGCATGGTCACTTCCGAGGTGGTCAGGTACTGACGCAAATCGGTACGCACCCGCGGCAGGCCGCTCGGCGCATCGTAAGTGAACTTGTCGAAGTTGTTCACCAGGTTGGCACTGAGCAGACCGTTCCACCAGGTGTTGCGGTTGAAGCGGTACTCGGCGTCCGCGTCGGCACTGAATTGATAGAGCAAACCATCCGGGCCGCCAACGTTCTGTTTGAAGCCCAGGCCGACGCCATAATTGAAGTGCTGCGGTGCTTCGCTGTAGAGGGTTTTCTCGTTGTGCGGCATCGCCGGATTGATCTCGGTGGTGCGGTGCAGCGACTCCAGCGGCTCCTCGTTGTTGATCACTTCGCGGAAGGTCTGACGCGGCACACTGGTCTCTTCCAGCGGCAGGTCGTAGCGTTTGTTGACCACGGTGAACCAGTTAATGTCGTCGTTCACACTGTTGTCGAGAACCCGGCTCGCGCGGCCAACAGCCTTCGACGAATGGAAGTAACGCTGCTGCTCGCCGTAGACGATCAGCTCGGAATCACGCTGGCTGATGCGCTCGACCTTGTACCCGGCATTCTGCTGCAGACGCTGCGACACGTCGGCCCAGTTGACCTGTTCCATCGGCGTGGTCGGCATCTTCGCCGGCAGCGGTTCCGGCGTCGGGTCGTAGGTCTTGGCCGGTGCCTTGCGGCTGACGAAATTGGTGTGGAAGGTGATGCCGAACATCGCCGTGTTGCCACGTTCCCACGCCGCGCTGACGTCCACCGAATCGGCCACCTTGAACACCGCACCGAAGTTGATCGGCGAGTCCTGCTTGATCACGTTGTCCTTCGGCTCGTGCTTGTAGTCGTTGCCTTCGTATTCGAGTTTCAGACTGAGTCGATCCCACGGCGTCTGATAGCTCACACCACCGAAGAACGACGGCCGACCGCGAAAGTACGAACCCGAGTTGACGTCACCGGTACCTTCGAGAGCCGGCCGGGTGTCGAAGCGATCACTGACGTAGCCCAGCGGGTTGTCGAGATCACCGCGATTCCCGAGATAACCCCAGGCAATGCCGGCGCTGAAATCGAAATTGTCGAAGCGTTTGTTGGCGACGAAAAACTCACTGGAGAACAGGCCCGTACCACCGATGTCTCGGAAGCCCAGCGCAACTTCCGGCGCCCAGTGGCTTTCCTGCCACAGCCGGACTTTGGCGTCGACCGCCTTGTCCTTGTAGCTCTGGCTGCCGCTCAGCGCCTCGGAGCCGTACGGCCGGTTGGTGATCGCAGTGTAACGGAACGAACCTTCGAGCCAGTCCAGTGGCTGCAGCGACACGCTGTAGCGGCTGTAAGGCTCGGTGCGGTTGGCGTTGACGCTCAGCTCGCCGGCTGGAGCCATGCGCGCGGTCGGGGTCTGCAACAGACCGGTGCCGCCGAAATCATTTTGGGTAATACGCGGCTCGGCATGCACCAGACCGCACGGCAATAACAACACAGCTGCAAAACGTAACTTCAACGAACCACCTCAGCCAGCTGCGTGGCAATCAATTCGGCCAACTGCTGATTCAGTTCAGGAACAGGCGGATCCAGATCATCATTCTTCACCGGCACCAGAATCTTGCTGCCGGCCACGGGGAACTGCCCGCTCTCGCGATTCCAATGCGCAATGCCCACCCGCCGCACCGCACCATTGGGCTGGATCAGCCACAGGTAATCGGCCTCGGCATCGTCCAGCGGCGTGCAGTTTTCCAGATACTCGCGCGCCTCCAGCAGCGGCTGATAAGGCAGGTGGCAGGTTTCGGCGACCGCGCCCAGCACTTGCACCTCGTCGACCCGTTTCGGGTAGATCAGCCGATCGCCGTCGTCCAAACGAATATTGCGCGCGAAACCGACTTCCACCGCGACCGGATCGAGGTCCGCCACCTGACGCCCGGTGACCGGCATTTGCCGCACCTGCTCAGCCAGGCGCAGCGCCAGCGCCGCGCGACTGGGTCGGTCAAACAAAGACGCCATGCGCTGCAACACATCGAGATCAAACAACACCCCGGCCTTGAGCCGCGCCTGCTGTTCCAGCAACGACTGACGCAGCAACACGCCGGCCAGCCAGTAACCCTCGGCATTCGGCACCGCCACGCTGATCACGTCGAGCAAGCGCCCGCCCGGCGGTAATTCCACCGGCCCCGGATTGGCCACATCACCACTGACCGTGACCGCTGCCTGACTGATGCCGCTGAGCAACAGCAAACCCGCCGATACCATCCGTAAGCGCTTCATGGCAGATGCCTGCGATCAGGGGTCAGTTGCACGATGCGCACACGCATTTGCGCGGTCAGTTGCTGCTCGCTCTGCAGGATGAAACCGTCCAGCGGATCGACCCAGTAATGATTGGTCGCGCGCAGCCCGATCGCCGGGACGTCGATACGTTCGTCGACACGCAGCACGGTGTATTCCTTGTCGAGAATTTGCAGAGTTTGCGTGGATCGGCGAGAGAACCGGCTGTTGACGATCAAGCCGACTTCCTGGCCTTTGTACAGGTCGATCCAGCGCTGACTGGTGGAACCATCGACGACTTGATGCAGGCCGCGTTTGAACGGTGCGTTGTCGGCCAGCCGCGTGCCGTCCAGGTCGCCCTCGACGCCGAGGCCGATGGTGCGCACGGCGAGGCCATCACGCAGCAGCAACACCTGTTTACCGGAGGCGACCCAGAACTGCAGGTCTTCACGCTCGCGCACCAGCGCCAGCACCCCGGAGCCAGACGGCGTGGTCAGTTTGACTTGCGGATACTTGACCTCGGCCACCTGCGCCGCACTCACGTCCAGCTCGTCCGGGCCGATCACCGCCGACTTGAGGTTGCGCACCGAGGCGGTCATCAGCGGGTTACAGCCACACAACATCAAGGCCGCCATCAGGCAGACGCCAACTTTCAAGGTTTTCACGGTCGGCCTTATTTGCTGTTGTTACTGAATTCGCTCCAGTTCTTCGCAGCGGAAGCCCCGGTCCCGACAATCGATGCCGACGGCACCAGTTGGCTGATGAAGCGGTTCCAGCGCGTGACGTTGGCCGGGCCGACGTACACCACATCCTGCGGACGCACTTCAAAGTGCGAAGCGAGTGCCATGGCGGTCGGCGACTGGGCTTCCAGTTGATAGATTTTCGCCGGCTCGACATCGAGGTTTTCCACCCCGCGAATCACGTACACCGCGTTGCCGTTGGAGGTGGTCTGGCTCAAGCCGCCGACTGAACCGAGCACGTCGGAGAGGTTCATCGTCGCGGTCTTGAAGCTCAGCGCGCGGGGCTGATTGACCTCACCCATGACGTAGATGCGCTTGTTGTCGTTGTACGGCAGGTACAGCTGATCGCCGCCCTTGAGGAAGACGTGCTGCAACTCGGAATCCTGCTGGTTGAGCGAGTCGAGATTGAGCGGATACACCCGGCCATTGCGGGTCAGCAGCAGGCCCGACAGGTCGGCGTTGTTGGTGTCGATGCCGGCAGTACCGAGGGCTTCGACCACGCTCAGCGGGTTGGTGGAAATCGGTTGTGGCCCGGCTTTGGCCACGGCACCGGAAACCACCACTTTCTGACTGGCGAAACGCAGCACCGCGACATCCACCTGCGGCTCGGCGATGAACGCCGACAGGCGGGTTTCGATGTCCGAGCGCAGCTGTTGAATAGTCTTGCCGGCCGCCTGCACTTCCTTGATGAACGGGTAGTACAGCGTGCCATCGGAGCGCACCAGTCGACCGTTGGCGTCGATCTGCTGTTGTGCCCCCGATGGCGCGGTCAGCTCCGGGTGATCCCAGACCGTGATGTACAGCACATCGTTGCTGCCGATGCGGTATTCCGCAGGCGTGGCCAACAGTTCCGACGGTACCGTTTCACGCTTCTGCGTGGCACGGGTCATCGAGATCAGCTTGGGCGTGATCGGGATCAGCTCGACCCGACTGCTTTCGCTGGCGCCCTGGCGCGTGATGTCGCCGGTGCTCAGGTATTGGCCGGGGGAAAACATGCAACCTTGCAAAGCGATACTTGCCAACAGCAAAAGAGAAAAACTACGAGTCATAATGGCACTACGCTATTCAAGGGCGAATCTAAAAATAAAGTCACCCGACTTGCGTCGGGCGACCCTGTACTGCACTAACAAATGTTCCTGTTAGTTGTGCGTGCCGGTGGTGCCGGTAGTACCGGTGGTGCCAGTGGTACCGCCGTTGGCACTTCCGCCGCTGTTGGACGCCGCGACTGCACTGGCAACCATTGCAGTACTGGCAGCAGGCGCTGTAGAAGCCGCAACACTGCCCGATACATTGGTCACCGCAGTTAGCGGCGCTTCAGCAGCGGACGCCCAGTTGCTCAACATCGTCAACAGGGCAATCGCCATCACTTTTTTCATATCAACTCCTTTCTAACATTCGACCTGTTAAAAACCGGTCTTTGTTAGCGGTGGTAGCGTTCAAGTCCGCGAAAAGCGCGAACAAGATCCGTCGTTCTTTCACAGTCTTACCCAACTGATAAAAGTCGAACGGCAGGTTTATATCTACGGACTTGCAAAAGGCATTTCCAGCGTATTTTCCCGACGATATCTAACAGCTGACCGAAACTAACATTCAGTATTAGAACGACATCATTCGAGATAACCGCGCGGATGATTCGATTGCCAGCGCCAGGTATCGGTGACCATGTCCTGCAGACTGCGCGTGGCTTTCCAGCCGAGTTCTTTTTGCGCTTTCGAGGCGTCGGCCCAGCTCTCGGCAATGTCCCCGCTGCGCCGTGGCATCACCCGGTACGGCACCGGACGTCCACTGGCTTGTTCGAAGGCATGCAGCACTTGCATCACGCTGTAGCCGTCGCCGGTGCCAAGGTTCCAGGTATGAATGCCCGGACGGTCGGCAATCGATTGCAAGGCTTTGAGATGGCCATCGGCGAGGTCGACGACGTGGATGTAATCGCGCACTCCGGTGCCATCGATCGTCGGGTAGTCGTCGCCGAAAATCGACAATTCCTGCAGGCTGCCAACCGCGACCTGGCTGATGTAAGGCAGCAGGTTGTTGGGGATGCCGCTGGGGTCTTCGCCCATATGCCCGCTGTGATGCGCGCCGATCGGGTTGAAGTAACGCAGCAAGGCGATGCTCCAGCGCGGCTCGGCCTGACTCAGGTCGCGCAGCACGTTCTCGACGATCAGCTTGGATTGACCGTAAGGATTGGTCGGAATGCCGGTGGGGAAATCCTCGCGGATCGGCATCTGCTCAGGCTCGCCGTACACCGTGGCCGACGAACTGAACACCAGCCGGAACACCCCCGCTGCGGCCATCGACTGACACAAGGTGATGCTGCCGCCGACGTTGTTTTCGTAGTAATCCAGCGGCTTGCGCACGCTCTCGCCGACGGCTTTGAGCCCGGCAAAATGCAGCACCGCGTCGATCGCATGCTCGCGGAAAATCCGGTCGAGCAACGCCCGGTCGCAGACATCGCCGCGAATCATCAACGCGCTTTTGCCGCAGATACCTTCTATCGCGTGCAATGCCGCATCGCTGCTGTTGCAAAGATTATCCAGTACAACAACTTCATAACCTGCTTCAAGCAGCGCAAGTGTGGTGTGCGAGCCGATATAGCCGGCGCCACCCGTTACCAGAATCTTCATAGCGCGGTCCGTCATTGGATAAGTGACAAGTAGCCTGTCAAGTCCCTTTCATTGAATCTGTGGCGCACCACACAAATAAGGACGACAACAGCCTTAAACAAAATTAGTTCAACCACTGGCAATAAATATTTTTGCAGGTCAAACTGTATTGCCCGGTACTTATTAGCACCCCAAGTACACTCATCACTATCAACAGATACCGACTAAAAATAACTAATAACGCCTTAACCGACATCTCATAACATTGTCATGTTTTACCCCCTGCGCTAATTGCCATTAACAACCTGACTCAGGTATTAAAGTACTCGTTCAATAATCATTGAAACTTGTGCGCTTTGATAAGTGCGCGCACCCGTTGCCTGTGTTCCATGACTGTCCAGGATACTTTTATGATTCGTAAATGTTTGTTCCCCGCTGCCGGTTACGGCACGCGTTTCTTGCCGGCGACCAAAGCCATGCCGAAAGAGATGCTGCCGATCGTCAACAAGCCGTTGATCGAATACGCCGTTGAAGAAGCACGGGACGCCGGCCTGCAACACATGGCCATCGTCACCGGTCGGGGCAAGCGTGCGCTGGAAGACCACTTCGATATCAGCTACGAACTCGAACACCAGATCCGCGGCACCGAGAAAGAGAAATTCCTCGCCGGCACCCGCGAGCTGATCGACACCTGCACCTTTTCCTATACCCGTCAGGTGGAAATGAAGGGCCTCGGTCACGCGATTCTCAGCGGCCGTCCGTTGATCGGCGATGAACCTTTCGCCGTGGTGCTGGCCGATGACCTGTGCCTGAACCTGGAAGGTGACGGCGTGCTGTCGCAGATGATCCAGCTGTACAAGAAATTCCGCTGCTCGATCGTCGCCATCCAGGAAGTCCCGGCCGACCAGACCCACAAATACGGGGTGATCGCCGGCGAGCTGATTTCCGAGGGCATCTACCGGGTCAATAACATGGTGGAAAAACCGGCGCCGCAGGACGCGCCGTCGAACCTGGCGATCATCGGCCGCTACATCCTGACGCCGGACATCTTCGACCTGATCGCCGACACCCAACCGGGCAAGGGCGGCGAGATCCAGATCACCGACGCGCTGATGAAACAGGCGCAGAACGGTTGCGTGCTGGCTTACAAGTTCAAGGGCCTGCGCTTTGACTGCGGCGACGCCGAGGGTTACCTGCAAGCGACCAACTTCTGCTACGACAACGTCTACCTCAAGGGCCGCTGAGACGGTCCCCGCCCACTTCTCTTTTCAGGAGGCAACCCATGAACATGGCACAGCATGCAGCAGAGATTGAACGGGAGGTGGGCAACCTCGGGGCGGTGAGCTGGCTGTCACACCATCAGCCGTTGCCCAGCGCCAACGAGTCATGGCTGGGCAGTATTTTGCTGGTGGAACGCATCGGCATGTTTCCCTCGTCCGGCGACATTCGCCGGACGCTGGCGGATCCCTATCCCCTGCTCGCCCATCTGAAACAACTGTATGCCGAGCAGGCGCTGGAAATGGACGACCGTGATGGCCTGAAAGTGATCTTCAGCGACTGGCGCTTCCGCGTACGCCTGTGCTGCAACGAGCCGGCGATCATCATCAATGTCGAGACGCGGTGTGCCACGCAACTGATGCCGCAGAAAACGGCTGAGCTCCTCAGCCAGATAGATAACTTCAAATAAAAACACTTTCCTGTAGGAGCTGCGGCACGCTGCGATCTTTTGATTTTGTTTTCAAGAGCAAGATCAAAAGATCGCAGCGTGCCGCAGCTCCTACAAGTCGCAACTGTCCGCGTTGATGCCACTGACGATCCAGCGATAGAAGTAATCGGCAATCACTTTCCCGCCCGTGGCCGGCTGCGGATGAATCTTGTCCGGGCCGATCATCGCCGCTGCATAGCGTTTGACGTCAGGGCCGAACGCGCATTGCAGATTGGCAAAGCCCAGTTGCTGCTCGCGCGCCCACGGCTGCAAGACCTGTGCATACGCCGACATCGGATAGGTGCTGGAGCGCGTGGTGTCCTGACGCATGATCAGGTTGATGCTCGCCGCCGGTTGGATCTCGCGGATCATCGCCACCAGGCCCTGAACGTTGTGCAGGTATTGTTCGGGTTTGACCCCGAAGCCCTGATCGTTGCCGCCGAGCATGATCAGGTAAACGTCGGCGGGGATCTTCGACACGGCGGCTTTCCACTGCACCTGCCATTGCGGGTCCTGGTGATAGAAATCCGCCGATGCCGCGCCCGAGGCCGCCAGTTTCGAAACCCGCACGCCGTGCTGCTCGTTGCTCATCCACAAGCCAAACAAGGTCGGTGCACCCTTCACCACTTCCAGTTTGAATGACCAGTCTGCGGCTGCCGAAAGACCTGCGAGTGGTACTTCCTGCACGCCTGAACCCTTGAGCGTCAACGGTTGCCAGTCTTCCGAGGGCGTCCAGCGGTAGCGCAGCTCACTGGTTTCGCCGTTGCCCAGGTAGAGCAATTTCGCTTGGGTGACTTGGGTGTCGATGGCCGGTGTCGGGCTGGCATCGATTTGCAGCCAGGCACCGGGCTTGCCGGTCACCGTGCGGCTGTCGGGGCTGGCTTGGCCGAGGCCGGACACTTGCCAGCCACCACCGAAGTATTTTTCGCTGCTGCGGGTGTATTTGAAATGCGTGCCGCCCAGCGCGGCGCCGTGGTTGAAACCGACGTAACCGGGACCGGCAAAACCGACTTCGCCGGCCACGCGCTGCACCAGTTTGTTCAGGTAGAAATCCTGCCCGGCGCTGTAGCTGTCGCCGATCACCGAGACCGAAAAGACCTTCCCGGCCTTGCCTTCGCGCCACTGCGCAAAGCGCTCGCGGGCATCGCCTACCTCAACCATCGACGCTGCGACAGGCTGAGCGTCATTTACTGCCAACATGCATTATTTCCTTCAGTCTGGAATGGCCCCTTCGCGAGCAGAGGTTGAGGTCATCCGCTAAATCCTTGTACACCTAAATCCTGTGGGAGCTGGCTTGCCAGCGATGGCGGTGGGTCAGGCGAATAAGCTTCATCTGATCGGTCCCCATCGCTGGCAAGCCAGCTCCCACAGGGATGGTGTGAGTTCCAGAGATCCTTGCTCGCGAAGCTTTTCAGCTATTGGCCGGCACCACCGGAGTAACGCTCGCCACTGGTTTCTTCTTCGCCGCACGCTCCCCGAGAAACAGCACCGAAGTGACATTGAAGCGACTGAAAATCATCGACAGCACCACCGGCCCCAACAGACCAAACAGCAGTCCGCTGAGCACCAGAATGCTTTCGTCTTTCACACCCAGCCGCCCCATGACAAACCGCGAAGTCGCCGCGAACAGCACATGGAACAGAAAGATCGCGTAAGAGTAGCCGCCCAGCCAGGTCAGCCACTTCGAGCGCATGTCACTCGACAGCAAAGCAATGCAGGACACACACCCCACGGTCAGACCGATCAGGCTGCGGCGGTCGACGATCAACGCACGATCAATCGCCGCCACGTACAGCAGCGTCAACGAAATCAACACAAACACCAGCGGCCCGATCACCTTGAACCGCTGCTTCAACGCCTCGACATTTTCCTGGCCAATCATCCCCGCCACAAAGAACGGCAGCAGGTAAATCGCGCCATTGATGCCGAACGCATCGAGCTTGAACGGCGGCAACAGAAACACCGCCGCAGCGAAGGCGAACAGCAGATACAAGCGCGTCATCGAGCGCAGCATCCCGCGCCATTCCAGCAGGCCGACGAACATGAAAATGATGAACACCGCCTGCAGGAACCAGAAGTGATTGACCGGCACCCAGAACGACAACAAGGCATCGATCACGCCGACGTCCTTGTTGACCCCCGGCCCCACCGCCTGCAACACCGAGAACGGCACACCGACGCAAAACAGCGGCACGATCAGCCGTCGTACCTTGCCGCTGAAGAACGCGGAAAAGTCATTGCCGCGAATTTTGTAGATCGAATAGATGTAGCCGGAAATGAAGGTGAACAGCGGCATGCGCACGTACACCATCGAGTCGGCGATCACCCGAAACGGCGAGCCGATATCGATTTTCAGCCCTCCGCCCAACGGGCCAATGACGTGATAGAGCACCAGCAGCAGGCACGCCAGACCACGCAGGGTTTCGATCTCCAGCGATTTTTTCTTGCTCGACATACAGCACCTGCCTCAATTCAGAACGCGTGATTCAACCCGCACCGGTTTGTTGGCGCGCAACATCAGACCCAAGCCGACAAACAATACCGGCACCACCATGGAAAAGTGCCGGGCGAAGGAACCGAAGTCCGGCTCGAACAAGCCTTGCACCAGCAGGAACGCCAGCGGAATCGCGATCAGTTCCTTGGGTTTGGTTTCGATCGGTGCGCCTTTGTAGTCGGTGGAAGTGATGACTTTGAACAGCAGCAGCGCGGTCATGATCATCAGCGCCACAAAGATCACCTGGCCCGGCCCGGACAACAGAATCAGCTCCACCGGGAACGACAGCCGGAAGAAAATGATCATCGAGTCCAGCGCCTGCGAAACGAAGTCACTGCCGCTGAGCCACGAGACAATCAGCGATTTCGAGCCCTCCTCCCCCGCCGTGCGCAACTCGTTGTTGCTGGCGCGAATCGACGACACCGGAAACCCCAACGCCAGCTGGATCGCCATGGCCACCGCCAGGTAAAACAGGAACAGCATCAGGAAGAAAGTGAAGCGCGACACGTACTTCTTCATCACGCAGACGCCGACCCACGACAGCGAAAACAGAATCCAGTAAGGCCGGATCAGCACGCCGTAGATCACCGCCGACAGAAAAAATCCGCCGCGGTATTTGCGTGTCAGCGAGCTGAACAAAATGCTCAGCACCGCCACCGAGACGATGATTTCCTTGGTCAGGTTTTCCAGAAAAAACGAACGCACTATCCCCCACAGACACAGGGTGCCGAAGATCGCCAGCGGCATGCGCCGGAACACCACCACCGGAATCGCCGTGAGGAAGAAATTGCAGAACATCCCGTAAGCCCAGGCGTTGGTCAGGTTGATCCCGGTGGGCCGCAGCAGGAACGCCGAACACTCGTAGGAGGAGCGATCCGGCGAGAACGGGTTCCAGAAATTGCAGTTGTCGGCGCGGGCGTAGGACGACCATAAGGTCATGGCATCCGGCCCCGGAGCGCGCGGGATCAGCAGCGGCATCGCCACCGACAGAAACAGCCCGGTGAACAGAATCAGGAACGACAGCGAAGAATCGAGTCTGCGGCCGCGAAACTCGATGCACGGCAACTTCAACCCCATGCCAGCGCCCCTTTTGCGCGGGTCGCTCGGGTCAACACGGCAATCACGCCAAGCTGCACGATGATCGCAAAGACATTGCCCCACGCCGCGCCATAAATCGAATAGTGCTTGATCAGCACATAGCTGACCGGCACCGACACCAGCAGGCAGATTGCCGCGCTGGCGAATGACACTCGACTGTTTTTCGAGGCGATCAGACCGCCCCAGACGATGTCGCCGATGGCCCGCAGGGCAAAGGAAAAGATCAGCACGCCGAGAATCGCGTTGTCCGGGCGCGGTACGCTGGTGGCGACATAATCGAGCACCACGTTGAAGAACAGATAGATCAACACGGCCACCGCCGCTGACACCACCAACGAGCGCATCACCCACTTGTTGACGAACAAGTGCCGTACGGTGAACGCCTGCTGATCCGCCTGAAACCGCTTGGCCAGCACCGGAATGCCGACCACCGCCACCACCGCGTAAGACAGCGCCTGCAGAGTGTTCGCCGCCGACCACGCGTACACGTATTTACCGAGGCTGGCGTAGGGTTCGAGATCGGCAATCAGAAAGCGCTCGGCGTACTGACTGAGTGCGATCAACCCCGTACCGAAGTAGAACGGCAACCCGGCCTTCCACACGGTCGCGGTAGTCAGTGCTTCGCTGACCCGACCCTTGTGCACATTCACCACGATCAGGTAACCGGCGACGATCACGAGCACGTTGGCGGCCACCCACATCCACAGCACACTGGCGATGCCGGCGACCCAGTCGAGCATCATCCCGCCCACCGCCAGCAGCGCCCAGAGACCGGTCTTGATGAAGAACAGCAGCGCGCCCGCGGTGGCTTTCTGTGCGGAAAACACGAACGAGTTGATCTCGAAGGACAGGTGTTCGGTGAGCAGCACCAGCGTCACGCAAAGAATCAACGCGGTGCTCGCCTCGACCTGCTGGAACAGCGAGTAAATCCCCACCGTCAGCAGCGACAGCAGCAGCCCCACCGCCAGGTACAGCAACAGGACTTTGTCGACCACCCGCCGCGAGCTGCCGCCGACGCTGATCAACCGGTTGATCTCGGAACTGAAACCAACGCTGTAGAACTTCGAAGCGATCAGCGACGCCGCGACCACCACGCCATAAAACCCCAGCGCTTCGTAGCCCAGGTAATGGGTGATGGCCAACACCAGCAGAAACTTCGCGCCCAAGGCTCCGCCGCGCAGCAGCAAGCGAAATATCATCGAACGACGCCTTTGATGATCTCGTCCATCATCACCGTCTTGGCTTCGATTTCGCGGCAAGTATCGGTCAGGCGCTTGCCGAAATTCGACAGCGCGTTCGGGGCGTACACGGTGTCGATGATCTGGTCGACATTGATGTCGCCGCCATTGATCACCCAGTCTTCCACGCCCATGTCCTGATAGGCGCCAAAGCCTTTGCGCTCATAGCTGATGTGGTACGCCGGGACACCGGACAGCAGCGACTCGATGGCGCCGTGCAGACGCACCGAGATCACCAGGTCCGGCTGATATTTGGCAATCGTCGCCTTCAACGACAGCAGGTCCTCGGTGATGCCCAGTTCGCGATAGAACGCACCGTCATCGTTGCCGCGAACGGCGCTCTGCACCGCGCAGACCACTTTGCTTTTATTCTTCAGGCGCTGCAGCAGCAGCTTCAGGTTGGCGACGTAGGCGACCTTCTTGTCCTTGCTCCACTCCGGCGGCTTGCGCAGCACCACGCACACGGTGGCCGGCGATGCGGCGCAGCGGGTGAACTTCGGTTGCTGAAGGATCTTGCTGGCCAGCGACTGGACCGCCAGATCCGGCGCGCGGTAGACGTTTTCACAGGCATCGAACATTGCCGAGGAACGGTTATCGCGCACGAACACCGCGTCAGCGCTGGCGTAGTGATCTACGATCTTGCGGCTCTCGCCATGGAACGGGCCGATGCTTTGCGGCAGGTACACCGACGGCACCTTGCTGAGGATCGCCGTTTCCAGTTGCTTGGCGTGGCCGAGTTTCAGCTTGATGTGTTCGAAGGCGCTTTTGGAGCGCATGTAGCCGCCACCGACGCCGACGATCAGATCGGTCTTGCGCAACAGATCCGCCAGCCCGGCATACGACTGATTGAGAAACACCGCCTGCTTGACCCGCCCCAGGCCCTTGGCCGCCATCACCGGCGCGTCGAATCGCGGGTACGGCAAGTAGGCGAAAGACTGCGGGTCGGACGCCACGACATTGATCGCGGTGTCTTCGCCAAAGTTGCGCTGCACCAAGGCGATGGCCAGATCGACGAGCAGGCCGTCACCGGAGTTGGAGGCACTGTAGCCATGCAAAATCGTTACGTTCATAAGCTTGAGTTCTACTTAATAAGTGGGAGCGCAATACACGTCGTAGGTCTGGCGGATCATCAGCGCGGCACTGAAGCGCTCGCGCACGATGTTCCGGCCTTCGCTGCCGAGGTCGAGCAACCGCGGCTTCTGGATTCGCGCCAGCACGTCGGCCAGCGCCTGATGATCACCGGTGGGAAAGACGTAGCCGGACACTTCATGGGTGACCAGTTCGGGCAGTGACGTGCAGTTGCTGGCAATCACCGGCAAGCCCATGGCCATGCCTTCCAGCGGCACCATGGCGAAACCTTCCCAGCGGCTCGGAACGATCAGCGCGTCGGCCTGTTGATACAGCGCCTGCACTTCGGCTGGCGTGACCCACGGCAGGTACTCGACCGCGTCCATCTCGGGGCACTCGACCGTGTCCTCGTTGACCGCACTGCCGACCACTGTGAGTTTCAGATCGCTGCGCTGTACCTTGGCGAAGGCTTTGAGCAATACGTCGAAGCCCTTCTGGTAGTCGAGGCGACCGACGAACAGCAGATGAATCGGCGCGGGGCTCTCGGTCTTCGGTGCTTCGTCACGCTGGTGAATGCCGTTGTAGATCAGCTTCATGCGCGAGCGCTGAATGCCGAACCGCGCAGCCTTGTCCATCTCGTAGCGGCTGACGCAGATGATCACGTCGGTGACTCTCTGCAGGACCCGCTCGATCCATGCGTAGATCTTCTGCTTGGTCGGCGAGCTTTCCATCAGGAACGAAAAGGCGTGCGGGCAGTAGACGATTTTCGGCTTGCGCCACGGTCGCAGAAGCACACAGACCACGCGGCCGATCACCCCGGAAAAGGTGCTGTGCAAATGCACCACATCGGGTTTTTCCTTGAGCATCACCCGGGTCAGTTGCCAGGCAAAACGCAGCAGCGAACGCACATCACGCCCGCTGCGTTCGAACGTGCGAATCTGCTGTGCATCAATGCCGTGCAGCTCTTGTTTCTGGTCGAGCGGCACCAGATAGACCAGCTCGTAATTCGAATCCTGGCCTTCGGGCGACGCCGAGATGGTGCGGATAACGGTGGCGACCCCACCTTTTATCGTTTCAGCCACGTGCAGTATTTTCTTCACAACCCACCCACTTTCATGCCTGTTGGAACGCCCCTGATTTCAGGATTTGTCCGACGCGTATTCGTAGTTGTAATAGCCATAGCTGCCATTGCCGTAGTAGCTGGCAGCGCGCTTCTCGACGCCGTTGAACACCGCGCCCTTGAGCTCGATGCCGTTCTGCGCGAAGCGGCGAATGGTCGCTTCAATTTCCTTGGCCGGGTTTACCGCAAACCGCGTGACGATCAGGCTGATGCCGGCTTCGCGGCCGACAATCGCCGCGTCGGTAACCGCGAGCAGTGGCGGCGTATCGATGATCACCACGTCGTAGCGTTCACTGAGTTCGGCGAGCAGGTCGCGGAAGTTGGCATGCATCAACAACTCGGAAGGATTCGGTGGAACCTGGCCACGGCTGATGAAGTGCAGGTTGTCGATTTCCACCGTGTTGACCGCCTGCTCGATGCTGCAGCGCTTGACCAGCAGATCCGACAGACCATTGGCGATCGGCACATTCAGCGTCTTGTGCAGGTGGCCCTTGCGCATGTCGGCGTCGATCAGCAGCACGCGCTGACCGCTCTGCGCCATGACCGCCGCGAGGTTGGAGGAGACGAAGGTCTTGCCGACCTGCGGGCTAGGGCCGGAGATCATGATGCGGTTGTTGGTCGAATCCAGCGCGGCGAAATGCAGGCAAGTACGCAGGCTGCGGATCGACTCGATGGACAGGTCGGTCGGGTTGCGCAGCGCCAGCAGATAGGCCGGTGTTTCGGCGGTGATTTTGGCCCGGCCCTTTTTCGTGTCCTCGTCACGCTGCAAGGCGCTGTAGGGAATCGACGCGTACACCGGCAGCCCGAGCTGTTCGATGGCTTCCGGCCCTTCCAGACCTTTGCTCAACGATTTGCGCAACAGCACCAGGGCTACGCCGACAAAGGCGCCGAGGAACGTTGCGATCAGCACGATCAGGGCTTTTTTCGGTTTGACCGGACTGCTCAGGTCAACATCCGCCGGATCGATCAGGCGCACATTGCCCACCGCCCCGGCGCGGACGATGTCCAGTTCCTGGGATTTGTTCAGCAACTGCGTGTAGATCTGCGAAGCCACTTCCACATCGCGGGTCAGGTTGAGCAGCTCCTGCTGCGTGGCCGGCAGATCACCGACCTTGCCTTCCAGCGACTTCTGCTGCTGGGTCAACTCACCGATCTGCGACATCAAGGCGCGATACGCCGGATGCTGTTTGGTGAACTTGCGATCCATTTCCGCCTGCTGCATTTTCAGCTCGGAAATCCGCGTTTCCAGCGCCACGGACTGACCAAGCACCGATTGCGTTTCCAGAGAAATATTCACGGTCTTGCCGTGGGTCTGATACGCGTTGAGCGCATCGCTGGCCTTGGCCAGATCACGCTTGACCTGCGGCAACTGACTTTGCAGGAACGCCAGGCTCTGCGCCGCTTCCGCCGAGGTGCGGCGCACGTTCTGATCCACGTAGAGCGCGGCGATCTTGTTGAGGATCTTCACCGCCTCGGCCGCATCGGCGCTGGCCAGCGCCAGACGGATAATCCCCGACTCCTTGCCTTGCTCGGAGATATCCAGCGCATCCTGGTAACCCTGAATGGTCACGATCCGTGGATTGCGCACCACTTCAAAGCGGGTGCCCGGGTTGGCTTGCAGGCGCTCGATCAAACCCTCGACGCCGTCCTGGGCGAAGGCTTCGCCGGCGACGCCCTCGACCAACAGGTTGTCGTTGTCATCGAGCAACTGAAAGTGCTGTTGTTCGCCAGCCACCAGGGTGAGCTTCTTGCCCAACAACTCTTTGGGCAGATTGAGCCGAGTGAACTCCAGACGCTCGCCGCCCCAGGCGTAGCTGTTGAAGCCAAAACGCGGCGGCGCCACGCTGAACTCGGTTTCGCCGCGATAACGCCGGGCGAGAAAACCGCCGACCACCGGGAAGGTGTTGGGGGTGACGTCGATATCCAGGCGCAGGTCGTCGACGGTTTTGCCGATCACCGCACGGGATTTGATGATGCCGATTTCGGTCACCGACGGCGATTGCCCGCCGAGCATGCTGCTGAGGTCGGAAAAGCCGAGCATGTCGTTCTTTTTCGGTTCGACCTGCACCAGCGCGTTCGCCAGGTACACCGGCGTCGCCAATACCGCATAGGCAACGCCGGCGGCCATGAAGGCACCGGTGAATGCACCGATCAGCCATTTCTGGTCGATCAAACTGCCGAATATGCCGAGAAGATCAATACTGTCTTGATCGTTATCACGGTTGGCGATTACTGACGGTAACTGCATAAGTCTTTCTTACCATTCACTGATCTGAAGAATATTCATCAATGTCCGAGGCGCTGCGCCCACGAGCTAACAGCATCTTCAATCAATGCATGGGCATGAATAAAAGCGGCCTTACCTTGACGATACGGATCCTGTATTTCTCGTTCGCTCTGCCACTTGCCAAGAAGAAATACTTTGCCTCGGGCGTGCGAGGCAATCTTCAGCACCTGATTCACATGTTGTTTTTCCATGACCAGAATCAGGTCTGATTCATTGACGATATCGGCGGTCAATTGCCGGGCCCGGAAACCCTCGGCGCTGTGCCCGTGGTCTTCCAGCACCTGGCGCGCCGAGGCTTCCATGCCTTCGCCAACCCGCGCACAGAGACCTGCGGACGTCACCGAAATGGTTGAGGGGGTCAGCGCGTTACGCAGCAGAAGTTCTGCTGTCGGACTTCGGCAAATATTGCCAACGCACACGACGAGGATCTTTTTGAACAAGGTTTACATTCCTGTGTAATATCATTCTGCCAACATCTAGAGCGGATCTTAATGAACCCACTAGATCATTCTGCACTCAGAAATAGATTCGCCCTGTTAGTACCAGCGTATTAAGTACCACAGGGTCAAAAGCCGCCAAAACACAATTAACGGACTAAAAATAACTGTGATTTTCAGGTCTGGTTTTCCTGACAAAAAATAACATTGGCGCACTTAGTGCGATTGTTAGTTTCGAAACAGTTATCTCGAGATACTTTTCGCCGTTGTCACTTCTCACCCGGAGAACCGACATGAAATCAGCCCATCTCAAACCCCTGAGCGCCCTCACCCTGTTACTGCTGGCGGCAACCGGCCAGAGCCAGGCCAATGAACTGTTCCCGGCATTGCCCGCCAATAAAACCATCGGGGTTCAGGTCAAAGTCCAGACCTTCTCCGCTGCCGACGCCGAGCGCGTCAAAGCCACCGGCTTCAGTTTCGTGCGTTTTGGCGTATGGACTGACAGCCTGCCCAGCGCGGCCTACCAGAAGCAGATCAGCGATGCCTTCGCCGTGGCCCGCGCGGCCGGTCTGCCGGTGCTGATGACCCTGCGCGCGACCAAGCCGTTACCGGCCAATGATCTGGCGAACGCTGGGGTCGCGTATGCCAACGCGCTGACCAGCCTGGCAGCGACCTATGGCTCACAACTGGTGGCGATCGAGCTATGGAATGAGCCGGACCTCGGCACCTACTGGCCGACCGGCAATTTCGACACGACCTTCGTGCCGTTCATGAGCGCAGCGTGCAAGACCCTGCAAGACAAACCCCAGACTGTCCCGGTGATCGGTTTTGGTTTTGCCCGGCCGCCCACCGCCGGCTCGGCGTCCACTGTGGCACTCAACCGAATCGTCAGTGAATACCCCAAATGCCTCAACGCGGTTTCCTACCATCCCTACGGCATGAGCGGCACGCAGATCAGCACCGCCCAGGCGTTTATCCAGCAGAACTTCCATCTGCCGGGGGTGATCAGCGAATGGGGCATCTCGGCGCTCGCCTCCAACGGCGGGATTGAGGGTCAGGCCAGCAAAATCAGCGCATTCGTCGCCGATATCAAAACCCGCAACATTGCCCTGACCTCGATTTACGAGTGGAAAAACAGCGACACCGGCAGCAATGACCGCGAGAAGAATTTCGGTCTGTTGACGTCCGATGGCCAGCCGAAACCGGCAGAAACTGCGGTCAAAACCCAGCTAAGCCAGCAATAACCTCCATCAATGTGCTCAAGGGGCGCTGGCCGTCAGTTGCTTTGAACCTGCGGCCGATTTTGGCATCGTATTCATCGATACCGCGCCCCACCATTCAAACAGCCGTTCTCAGGTTGTTGCCCCCGGGGAACCCGTTGCGCCTTGATGCCCTTGAGTGGCTGTCAACGCTCGGGTAATGTCGTCAAACCCACAGGACAGAGCACACCCATGACTTCCAAGCTGGAACAACTCAAACAGATGACCACCGTAGTTGCCGACACCGGCGACTTCGAAGCGATCGCCCGGGTCAAGCCGGTCGACGCCACCACCAACCCTTCCCTGCTGCTCAAGGCAGCCGCCATCCCCGCCTACGCCGAGCTGCTGAACGCCTGCGTCAGCGACTGCAAGGGCGACGTGGGCCTGGCCAGCGACCGCTTCGGCGTCGCCGTGGGCCAGGAAATCCTCAAAGTGATTCCGGGCCGCATTTCCACCGAAGTGGATGCGCGCCTGTCGTTCGACCAGGACGCCGTGCTCAAGCGTGCGCATCGCCTGATCGAGCTGTACGACAAGGCCGGCATCGGCCGTGACCGCGTGCTGATCAAGATCGCTTCGACCTGGGAAGGCATTCGCGCTGCGGAGATCCTCGAGAAGGAAGGCATCCAGACCAACCTGACCCTGCTGTTCTCCTTCGCTCAGGCTGCCGCTTGCGCTGACGCCGGGGTGTTCCTGATCTCGCCGTTCGTGGGCCGCATCTACGACTGGTACAAAAAGGCCAACGGCAACGACTACACCGGCGCCGATGATCCGGGCGTGCAGTCGGTCACCCGCATCTACAACTACTACAAGGCCAATGACTACAAGACTGTGGTCATGGGCGCCAGCTTCCGCAACCTGAGCCAGATCGAGCAACTGGCCGGCTGCGATCGCCTGACCATCAGCCCGGACCTGATCGACAAGCTCGCGGCAGACACCGGCAAACTGGAGCGCAAACTCGCCCCGGGCCACGCCGGCGAAGCGCGCCTGAGCCTCAACGAAGCACAATTCCGCTGGCTGTCCAACGAAGATGCGATGGCTACCGAAAAACTGGCTGAGGGCATCCGTCAATTCGCCCGTGACCAGGAGAAGCTCGAGGCGCTGCTGCAGGCCAAGCTGTGATCTGAGTCGCTGAAACGCAAAAAGGGCGAACCCAAACGGGTTCGCCCTTTTTTTATGCGGTGCTGAAAGATGCATCGTCTGGACTGGCGCCTTCGCGAGCAAGCCCGCTCCCACAGGGTCAGGTGTGGAATGAAGATCTCGGGTTCACTCAATCACTGTGGGAGCGGGCTTGCCCGCGAAGAGGCCGGAACAGACAACCTCAACCCCAAAGAATCAGTGTCTTTCGAGGGCGTTAACCAGATCATGAAAGGCTTCACGATTGGAGTCGTTCAGGCCCATGAGGATCTTGTGCGCTTCGAGCACCTTGATCCGCACCACTTCTTCGGACTGGTCCTGATCCGGCAGGTCATCCAGGCACTCGGGGCACGGCACCGGGTGGTTGACGATGTTGAACACCTGCTCGAAGCCCATCGACTGCAGCAGACGGGTGATGTCTTCGTGGGTGGTGACGACGGTCGGCAGCAGGCCGACCTTTTGCCGCGACAGGATCGACAGTTTGGCCAGCAGGCCGAGGGTGGTGCTGTCGATGCTGCGGGTTTCGGTCAAATCGATCACGATCGCGTTGAAATTCAACGCGGTGAAGATTTTCTCAATAGTCGCATCCAACGCCGAACACAGGGTCAGGCGAACTTCACCGACGAACTTCAGGACGAAGGTGCCGTCCTGCTCGGCGAACTGGATTCTACCGGTACTCATTGAAGGTTCCTGCTCAACACCAACAGGGCGATATCATCCGGCATCTCCCCTAGCGTGGCCAATCCAAACACTTGCCGCAGACCATCCAGGCTGCCGCCCGCCGACTTCACCCGTTGGGGCAAAGCGGCTTCTTTTTCCTTGAGCGTCGGTTCTGGCAACAGATCCAGAATGCCGTCGGACATCAGCGTCAGGCTGAACGTCGGAGGCAGCTCAAGCACGTGATCTTCGTAGGTGGCCTCATTGAACAGGCCCACCGGCAAACCGCGGCCTTCGAGGTAACGAACACTGTCAGGCGTGTACAACACAGGCAACGGCAGATGGCCGCCGATGCTATAGGTCAACAAACCGGTCTCCTCGTCGATGACTCCACCGACCATTGTGACGTGTTTGCCCAGCTTACAACTGATCAGCCCCCGGTTGATATGACCAAGGACTTCCGAAGGCTTGAATTCCGGCAACGTACCGTTGCGCTTGGACTCGAACAGCAGGCGCGTGGTCATGAACTTCAGCAGCACCGTGACAAACGCTGACGAGGCGCCATGGCCCGATACGTCGGCCAGGTAGAACGCCACCCGACGCTCGTCGACACGGAAGTAGTCGACAAAATCACCCGACAGGTACAGCGACGGGATGATCTGGTGGGCAAACTGGAACTCGTCGATGCGCCACGGGCTTTCCGGCAGCATGTTCATCTGCACCTGACGACCGGCGTTCTGGTCTTCCTGGAGCAGGTTCAGGCTGGCTTCGAGCTCGCGGTTGGCCTTCTCCAGCTTCTCGCGGTAGCGCTGGTTCTCCAGCAGCAGGCGCGCACGATCCAGCGCGCGACGCACCGAATGCTCGAGCACGGCCAGGTCTTCGAGAGGCTTGATCAGGTAGTCCGCCGCACCGAGGCGCAGCGCCTCGACCGCGTCGTTCATCACGCCGGCACCCGAAACGACGATCATCGGCGTTTGCGGTGAGCGCTCGGTGACCTGACGGATGAGTTCGAGACCACCCATCTGCGGCATGCGCAGATCGCAGATGACCAAGTCGGGCTTGTCTTGCTCGAATACCTGAAGACCCTGTTGGCCGTTGCTGGCCTGCAGGACGCTGAAACCACTGTCTTCCAAATAGGCCGCGAGGCTCGCGCGCACTACTTCGTCATCATCGATTATCAGCAGCGTGGCACTGGTTTTTGGCATGTGGGCAAACGGCGCCAGAATTAGGTTGGCG
>Ga0207696_1000186_pt1 | contig 96544 bp, 79 predicted proteins | sample KBSS54metaG_FD_184403 | JGI IMG/M metagenome (GOLD analysis project Ga0207696, IMG submission 184403) | Switchgrass rhizosphere microbial communities from Kellogg Biological Station, Michigan, USA - KBS S5-4 metaG (SPAdes) (version 2) | ecosystem: Host-associated > Plants > Roots > Rhizosphere >... | reverse complement strand
CAAACCCCAACCCGCAATCCACTTCCACCGCACTGGTGCGATACAACCGTGTCCACTCAAACGGCAAAATCCCGTCCAACGTGCCATCGGTCAGGGTCAGCAGTTCCTCCCCGGTAACCATCGACACCGGGCAGCCGTTGGTGACGGTCTTATCCGAAGGGGCCGCCGCATCCCCGTTCGGGTTCTTCCCTGAAACCGGAACATCATCGACAGGCTCCTGCCTGACCAACACCGTCTGCTGAGTCTTCCTGCGAACCGCCGGCACCGGGTTCGAAACCACATGCTCCCCAGCCTTCAACGGCGCCACCGGAATGGTCTTGATCGACGTTTCAGGGCCACCCAGCAGAACCGGTTTGGCGCGTTCGACATGCTCATCCATGGGCGATTTTCCGAACTGCCCAGCGATGCGTTCCAACCATCGGCGCGCACGTTGAGATTTGATGCCGCCCAGCACGTTGGTACTTATTCGCACCGCCATCCCCATCCCGGCAGTGGCGAGGCACAGCAACAAGTTGATCAATACGTCGGCGCTGATTTCCCCGAGCAACTCGTTCATATAGGGCGGCGGCAACAGGCGCATCCAGCTGACCGCTGCCGAGAGATGGATGAACAGCAGCGGCTCGTCGCTGAGCACCAACAAGCCCTTGGCGAGGGTGTCGGCGCCGAGGCTCAGCAGCTTTTCAAGTTCGTCCGCTGACAGGTAATGCAGCAGTTGTTCGGCATAAGCCAACGGGTCGCCAAGCCACTGAAACAGCTGCTTGACAGTGTCCCAGAGCGAGTAGAGCGCTTCGCCGAAGCCGCGCGCGTAGGCTTGATGCAGGGAGAGGTAGCGCTTGGGGAAGCTGGCTTCGGAGTAACCCTTCCACAACGGTTCGAAGGTGGTCTCCCATTCACTGCGCAACCAACCGTCCAGCGGGGCGATAACCGACTGATAAGAGGCATACAGCGCCTTGAAATGGTCTTTGGAGACGTTGGGGTAGAAGCTGACCCGGTACTGCTGGTTGCGATCACACTCGGTGATTTCGAGGATGCCGCTGGGGCCGATGGTCTTGTGGATCGGCTCGCCCAGGGGCCCGCCCTCTGGATCGATGCGTTGCACCATCACGGGCGTATTGCCAATGGGCACGAACCGAGCGCTCTGGAACATATGCACCAGGGTCAACGTGCCGTTTGCCTGGCACGTTGCTGTGGTGCTGCTGGGAATGATGGCGCGGTTGATCGGCGCGACAAGCGCCACGTCATCCCCGACTTTGAAGACCTGTTCGACATCCAGGGCCGAAAAGCTAAAGAAGCTTTCCGCCCAGTTCTCGTAGGTATTGAGGCAGCGCCCGAAGTCGCTGAGAACGGATTCGACGTCTCGCGTCTTTGAATCCATGGCGGCCAGCACCAGGTAGCCAATGGCTTGGCGGGTCACCTCGATCATGAAACAGCCCCTTCAACCGGGGCTTTAACGAAAACCACCATCTGCAATCCCTCGCACTGTGTATTCAGGCGAGGGACTTTGCAGCGGTTTTCAGGGCAGGGGAGTAGCGCTTATCCGGCGCTTACGTGGGGCGTTTCGACAATTTTTGTCTTCTCCCGCCCCAGCACCAGGCTGCACAGCGCCGGCAGAAACAACAGCGTCAACACCGTGCCCACCAGCACCCCGCCAATCAGCACGAATGCCAGGGACGACCAGAACACCGACAACGTCAGCGGAATAAACGCCAGCGCCGCCGCCAGCGCGGTCAATATCACCGGCCGCGCGCGCCGCACCGTGGCCTCGACAATCGCCGCGTGGATCGCCATGCCTTGCTCCTGGTTCTGGCGGATCTGGTCGGTAAAGATCAACGTGTTGCGCATCAGGATCCCGCCGATCCCGATCAAGCCCAGGATCGCGTTGAACCCGAACGGCTGGTTGAACAGCAGCAAGGTCGGCACCGCGCCAATCAAGCCCAGCGGCGCGGTGGCGAAGACCATGAACATCACGCCGAAGGACCGCACCTGGAACATGATCACCGTGAGGGTCAGCAGGATCATGATCGGGAACAGCGCCGCCAGCGCCACATTGGCCTTGGCGCTTTCTTCCACCGGGCCGCCGATGTCGATCCGGTAACCGGCCGGCAGTCGGGCGATCAGCGGTTGCAGGTCTTTGTACACGGCCATTTCCACGTCGGGCGGTTGCACGCCGTCGATGATGTCGGCACGCACTTCCACGGTGCTCGCGCGGTTGCGGCGCTTGAGGATCGGTTCTTCCATCACCGCCTGGAACTGCCCGACCTGGGCCAGGGGCACCGACGTGCCGGCGCTGTTGGTCAGGGTCATGTTGTTGAGGTTGCCGAGGTTCTCGCGCTGGTTGCCCTGGGCGCGGGCGACCACGGACACGGTGCGGTTGCCCTCACGCACTTCGGTGATCGGGTTGCCGCTGAGCAAGGCGTTGAGCTGGGATTTGACCTCGTTGGGGGTAAAGCCCAGCAGGCGCAGGCGGTCTTGATCCAGCACCAGGCGATAACCGCTGGTGCGCTCGCCCCAATCGAGAAAGGCGTCCTTGGTCAGCGGGTTGGCGGCGACGACCTTGCGCACGTCTTCGGACACACCGCGCAGCGCCTCCACATTCGGGCCGGACACGCGGAACACCACCGGGAAGGGCACCGGCGGGCCGAACAGCAACTGGGTGACCCGCACCCGCGCCGCCGGAAACTCACCGGCCGCAATTCGCTCACGCATGCGCAGCTTCAAGGCGTCGCGGGCGTGAGAGTCCGGCGTCTGCACGATCAGCTTGGCAAACGCCGGGTCCGGCATTTCGGGGTTCAGCGACAGGAAGAAACGCGGTGCACCACCGCCCACATAGGTGTCGACCATGCTGGTCTGCGGCTCTTGCAGCAGCGCCTTTTCCAACTGCGCCGCCACCGCCTCGGTGCTCTTGAAAGCACTGCCGGGCGGCATATACACCTCAAGAATCAGCTCGGAACGGTCGGAGTTGGGGAAGAACTGTTTCTTCACCACGGCCATGCCCAGTACGCACAGTACAAAGGCAGCGATCACCAACCCGGTCACCAGCCACCGCCTGCGTACGCAGGCTTCGACCAAATCACGCAGCTTCTGGTAATAGCGCCCGGCATAAATCGCGTCGTGGCCACCGGGCACCGGTTTGATCTGCGGCAGCAACTTCACGCCCAGGTACGGCGTGAACACCACCGCCACCAGCCAGGACGAGATCAGTGCAAAGCCGACGATCCAGAAGATATTCCCCGCGTATTCCCCCGCACCGGACCGCGCAAACCCCACCGGCAGAAAACCGATGATCGTCACCAGCGTACCGGTGAGCATCGGTGCCGCCGTGGAACTCCAGGCGAAGGTGGCCGCATGAATCCGGTCAAAACCTTCCTCCAGTTTCACCACCATCATTTCAATGGCGATGATGGCGTCATCCACCAGCAGGCCCAGGGAAATGATCAGCGCGCCCAGGGTAATGCGGTCGAACTCACGCCCGGTGAGCAGCATGATCACAAACACCACCGACAAGGTCAGCGGCACCGCAGCCGCCACCACCAGGCCGACGCGAAAGCCCAGGGCCAGCAGGCTGATAACCATCACCACCGCCAGGGCGACGAAGAATTTGAGCATGAATTCATTCACCGCCAGGCTGATGTTTTTCGCCTGGTCGGAGACTTTGGCGAAGTTCACGCCCAACGGCAGGTCCGCCTGGATCCGGGCTTCCTCGGCCTTGAGGCTTTTGTCCAGCTCCAGACCGTTCCAGTGCTTTTCCATGATCACGCCGAGCATCAGCGCCGGGTCGCCCTGGTGGCGGATGCGGTAGCTGGGCGGGTCTTCATAACCGCGGCTGACGCTGGCCACATCGGCAATGCGCAGCACGCGACCGTTGACTTCCAGGGGCACGTTTTCGATCAGTGCCAGGCTGTCGAAGGCACCGTCGATACGGATATAGGCGCGCGCGCCTGCGGTTTCGACAAAACCTGACGGGGCCACGGCGTTCTGCGCGGCGAGGGCGGCGAAGATCTGCTCCGGCTTGATCCCGAGGGTCGCCAGGCGCTCATAGGAGAACTCGACAAAAATCCGCTGCGCCTGCTCGCCGAGGATATTGACCTTCTTCACCCCCGGCAGGTTGAGCAGGCCCTGGCGCAACTCCTCGGCCATCTGCACCTGTTGCCGATGGGGCAAGTGCTCGGCCTCCAGGGCGTACAGGGCGAAGTACACATCGGAATATTCATCGTTGAAGAACGGCCCGATCACCCCGTTGGGCAGCCTTGCGGCTTCATCGCTGAGTTTTTTGCGCGTCTGGTAGAACAGCTCCTGGATTTCGCTGGGGCGCGTGGACTCCTTGTAGGTCATGCGCATCGACACAAAGCCCGGCTGGGCGATGGTCTCGACGCGGTCGTAGTAGTCCAGTTCCTGCAGGCGCTTCTCCAGGCGGTCGGCCACCTGCTCCTGCATCTCCTGAGCAGTGGCGCCGGGCCAGGCGGCGGTAATGGTCATGACCTTGACGGTAAACGACGGGTCTTCGGCGCGCCCCAGTTTGCCGAACGAGAAGATCCCGGCGGCGAGGATCGCAATGATCAAAAACAGCGTGACTGCGCGATGCTTGACCGCCAGTTCCGAGAGGTTGATGCCGCGCATGCTCATTGGTCCTGTTTGCGGTTGAGGGCCAGCACCTGGGCGGGCAACAGGCGCACCGCGTCGCCGCCGTGCAACAGGTGCGCACCGAGGGCGACGACGACCTGGCCGGGGCTCACGCCGCTGTCGAGCAGGGCGTCTTCCTGGCCGAGGCTGGCGACCTTGACGGCGGCGAAGCTGACCTTGTCATCCGCGCCGATCAACCACACACCGGGGCCTTGCCCTGCGTCGTGCAAGGCGCCGATGGGTACGCGGGTTTGTTGCGCCTGGCCGTCGCCTTGCAGGCGCACGGTGATGGTCGAACCGAGGGCGAAGCGCTCGACGTTACCGTGCAGCACATAGCGGGCGCGGTAGGTGCGGGTGGTGGGATCGGCGCTGGCCGACAGTTCGCGCAAGGTCGCCGTCACCGCCTGGTCCGGGGCGCCGAAGGGGAAGGCCAGGGCTTTTTGCGCGGCCTGGTCACGCTGGTTTTCCGGCAGATTGACGATGGCTTCGCGGGCACCGTCATGGGCCAGGCGCGCGACGATTTGCCCTTCGGCGACCACTTGGCCGCGGTCCACCCGCACGTCGGTGATGATGCCGTCGCCATCGGCCTTGAGCACCGAATAAGTGCGGCGGTTCTCGATCTGGCTGGCGTCGGATTGCGCCGCGGCCAACTCGGCCTCGGCCACGCGCAGGTTGGTGGCCGACTGGTCGAAGATCTGCCGGGACACCGCACCGGTACTGGCCAGGCGCTGGTAGCGGTTTTCATCGTCGCGGCGCTGACGCAGCTGGGCCTGGGCGGCGTTGACGCGGTTTTTCGCCGAACGCAGGGCCAGCTCGAAGTCGCCGATGTCCAGCACCAGCAGGGTGTCGCCACGGGAGACATGCTGGCCGGGGTCGACCTTGCGTTCGATGACCTTGCCGCCGACCCGGAAGCCCAGGTCGCTTTCCGTACGCGCAGCCACCACGCCGGTATAGGCGCTTTGCTGAGTGCCGGCGGCTTCGACCTTGGCGGCGAGTACCGGGCGTGGTTGCGGCACTTGGGCGGTGGTGTCGGCCTGGCTGTTGCAGCCGCTGAGGACGATCAACACGGCCAGGGGCGTGAGAAGGCGCGGGGGGAGAGGGATCATGTCGGGCTCCGGGGATTACCATTGGGCAAAAAATTATGGACATAATTTTTTACGCATATTATGGTCGAAATATAAATAAAGCCAGCCCCGGATAATCCCCATGTCAAACGCCCCGGCCCCATCGCGAAGCTTGTTGTTTTTACTGGTGGCCTTGACGGCGCTGGGTGAAGTCTCGACCCAATTGATCATTCCAGGCTTGGGCCTGATCGAGCACGCCCTGTTGGCGCCACCGGGTTCGGCGCTGATGGCCCTGTCGGCGTTTGTCGCCGCCTTTGGCCTGGGGCAACTGCTGTTTGGCCCGCTGTCGGACCGTATCGGCCGTCGTCCGGTGCTGATCGGCGGGCTGTTGCTGTATGTGCTGGCGACCTTGTCGATGCTGCTGGTCAATGACATCCAGCAATTTATCGCCGCTCGCGTCGTGCAAGGCCTCGGCGCCTGCGCTGCGCTGGTACTGGCGCGCACCGTGGTGCGTGACGTGTGGAAGGCCGAAGCGGGGCCGGCGCTGGCGCTGACCATGATCGGCATGCTGTACGCCATCGTCGTCGCACCGATGGTCGGCGGCCTGCTGATCAAGCTGCTGGGCTGGCGGGCGCCGATCCTGCTGGCCTTGGCGATTGGCAGTGTGGTGTTGCTGCTGGCGCTGCTGTTCTTCCGCGAGAGCAACCACTTTCTCGACCCCAAGGCCGGCCACTGGCGCACCCTCGGCGGGCAATACCTGGACCTGCTCAAGGGCCGCCCGTACCGCGCGTTCGCCGTGGCGCTGGCGTGTACCTATGGCGCCATGTTCGCGGTGATCGCCGGTTCCTCGGCGGTGTATATCAATCTGCTGGGCTTGAGCAGCCTGGAGTACGGCATCAATTTTGGCCTGATCGTGTCGATGCTGATCATCGGTTCCACCTACACCCGACGCAACATCCAGCGCCTGGGGCCGCAACGGATTGTGGCGATGGGCGTGACGCTGGTGGCCATGGGCGGGATTGCCGCACTGGTGATTTATGCGCTGTTTGGTCTGTCGGTACTGGGCCTGGATATTCCCATTGCGCTGGCGACCCTCGGCGGTGGCCTGGTATTACCCGGGTCTGTGACCGGTGGGGTCATGCCCAACGCTCACCGCGCCGGTTTGGCGGCGGGCTTGATGGGTTTTGCGCAGATGTTCGGCGCGACCTGCAGCGGCCTGTTACTGAGCCATCTGCGCGACGGCAGTGCAACACCGATGATCGTGATCCAGGCGTGTTTTGCCGTGACGGCCTTCGTGGCCTTCCATCTGTTGCGTGAGCGCCGTACCGCAGAGGTCGCGGCGGCTTGAGTTGTCACACTTTGTCCAAGTTATTCGGGGCTGGATGATTACGATTCTCTTTTGAGTCTAATCCGAAGGTCTTCGCCCATGCTGCCTGCTTTTCGTTTCTCGCCCCTGGCCCTGCTGGTGGCCGCCAGTCTTCATGCCCACGCCGATGAGCCTGTTGCACTGGAACTCAATGATGTAGTGGTGACTGCATCCGGTTTTGCGCAAAGCGTGGAAGACGCGCCGGCCTCGGTCACCGTGATCGATGGCGAGGCGCTGCGTCGCAAGTCCTACCGCGACCTCGGCGACGCGGTTAAAGACGTGGAAGGCGTGACCGTCAACGGCGGTGCGAATGAAACCGACATCTCCATCCGTGGCATGCCGGCCGACTACACCCTGATCATGGTCGACGGCAAGCGCCAGAGCGCCCGGGAATCGCGGGTCAACGGCAACAGTGGCTATGAACAGAGCTTTGTGCCACCCGCTGCGGCCATCGAGCGGATTGAAGTGGTGCGCGGGCCAATGTCCTCGCTGTACGGCTCGGATGCCATTGGCGGGGTGATCAATGTGATCACGCGCAAGGTCTCACCGACCTGGGGCGGCTCCGTCGGGTATGACTACTCGGCGCGCCAGCACAGCGACCAGGGCAATGCACGCCAGACCCAGTTCTACCTCAGTGGTCCGCTCAAGGAAGATTTCCTCGGTTTGCAGGTGTGGGGCCGCTACCTGGACCGCCAGGCCGATGACGACATCGAGCAGACCAATGGCTTCAGCAAGGCTGACCACCGCGACCTCACCGCGCGCCTGGCCTTCACCCCCACTATCGACCACGACATCCTGCTGGAAGCCGGCGCCACGCGCTTGAAGAATGGCGACGGCATGAGCGCCAACTGGGCCACCCGCGAACAGGAAAACAACCGCGATCACTGGTCGCTGTCCCATCAGGGCCGCTGGGGCTGGGCCACCTCGGACATTGCCTTGTCCCAGGAAACCTCCAGCCGTGAAGGCAAGGCGACACCGGCGCAGACTGACATCTACGGGCGCAAACCCGAGATCAAGAACACTGTGTTTGACGCCAAGCTGGTGGTGCCCACCGCCCGCAACGTCAGCACCGTGGGCCTGCAATGGAATAAAAGCGAGCTGACCGACTGGAACCAGGGCCTCGGTGACCGCGTCGACTATAAATTCTCGGTGGTGCAAAAAGCCTTGTTCGCGGAAAACGAGTGGTCGATGACCGACAGCTTCGCCCTGACCACCGGCCTGCGCCTGGATGAGCACGAAGAGTACGGCGCCCACCTCAGCCCACGGGTCTACGGGGTGTGGCGCGCCACTGAGCAGTGGACGTTCAAGGGCGGTGTTGCACGTGGCTTTAAGGCCCCCGAGCTGCGTGCGGTCGTCGAGGATTACGCCTACCTGCGCCGCAACCGCTTCGTGATGTTCGGCAACCCGGACCTCAAGCCCGAGACCAGTACCAACTACGAAGTTTCGGCGCTGTGGAGCAACCGCGACAACCTGTCCGGCGGAGTGACGCTGTTCTACAACGACTTCCAGGACAAGCTCTCCACCGTCACCACCGACCGGCGCTGGAACGGCTACACCATCATGGAGCGGGTCAACGTCGACAAAGCGATCATCCAGGGCGTTGAGCTCAACGGCCAATGGGACATCAACCCCAGCGTGCTGCTCAAGGCCAACTACACCTACACCGACTCCGAGCAGAAAAGTGGCGCGAACAAAGGCGCGCCCCTGGCCCTCACCCCTGAGCAAAAAGCCAATGTGCGCACGGAATGGACCATTAACGACCGCACCCAGGCCTGGGCTTCGCTGAGCTACTACGGCGAGGAAACCGGCAACACCATCACCACCGACGAACCGGCGCCGGGCTACACCACCGCCGACCTGGGCGGCTCCTACGACGTGAGCGATTCGTTGACCCTCAACGCCTCCCTCAACAACCTCACCGACAAGCGCCTGGACGATGAAACCTACGGCACGGTGAATTACGGCCGCACCCTGTGGATGGGCGCCACGCTCAACTTCTAGAGCGCGGTGGGCAATCGCACCACCGCGCACAGACCGGCCGGTGGGCGATTTTCCAAGACCAGTTCACCGCCGTGGGCCTGGATGCACGACCGTGCGATCGCCAGGCCCAGCCCCACGCCGCCATCACTGACACCCCGTTGTACGAAGGGCTCGAAGACTTTGCTCAACCACGCCTCGGGTAGACCTTGGCCGTGGTCGAGAATCTCGATGCGCAGCCAGCCGTTGTCTTCGCGAACCAGGCTCAGGTCGGCATCGCCGGCATGGCGCAGGGCGTTGTCGATCAGGTTGGTCAGTGCGCGCTTGAGCGCCAGCGGCCGGCAGGTCAGCAGTAACGCGGGTGCGCCGGCCCAAGTGACGGGCTGTTGCAGGCGTTGGTAACGCTTGGCCAGGTCATCCAGCAAGTCGCTCGACGAAAGCGTGGCAGTCGCTTCCTGCACCGCGTCGTCGCGCACGAAATCCAGGGTTTCACGCACCATTGCACTCAGTTCCCCGAGGCTTTCGAGCATGTCATCGCGGGCTGCGCCGGGCTCCAGCAACTCCACTTGCAGGCGCAGTTCGGTGATCGGCGTATTCAAGTCATGGCTGACCGCTGCGAGCATTCGCGTGCGGCCTTCGACATGCCGTGCGAGGTTGACCTGCATGGTGTTGAAGGCGGCAGTCAGGTCGCGGGCTTCCTGTGGGCCGGTTTCCGCCAGCGGGGCGATCCATTCACCACGGCTGACGCGCTCGGTGGCCTGGGCCAGGGTCTTGATCGGGCGCACCACGCGGGCGATGAAAAACATCACGATCAGCAGCACCGGCAGTGTGGTCACCGGCAGGCTGTAGGCCAGGACGCGGCCCCATTCATAGGCGCCGGCGGGGTATTGCACGGCATTCAGGTAGGTACCGTTGGGCAGCGGCACGCTGCTGCGCAGGCGCAACGGCGCCCACCCGGCGGGGCTGAACACATGGGTGCGGGCGTCGGCACCGCTGATGCGTTCCAACTGCATGCCAATGGCGGCGCTGTTATCCAGCTGTAATTGGTGGCGCAGCTCGTTGGCCAGGCGCTGTTCTTCCGGGCGTTGCGCAAACGGCGCCACCTCCGGCGTGGGGCCGATCCAGAAGCGCGTGTCGTCGGTGCTCATGCCGGCCAGCAGGTGCGCGGTTTCACTTGGGGTCAGGTCGATTGCCGTGTGATGGGCAATCCCCAGGCGTTCCAGGCTGAAACTGCGCGACAGCGGGTGGATCAGGCTGCCGGTGCGTTGCAAAAACAACATCGCAATGGCGTTCGACGCCAGCAGTGCCAGCAACAACAACAGGCTCAACTGCCGTGCCAGGGTGCGCGGCCACAGCCGGCTCAAGGTGTGCATTCGCTGACCTCGGACGCCAATAGATAGCCGCCGCCCCAGATGGTGCGTAACAGTTCCGGGGTGGCATCGCCCTGGGCCAGCTTGCGGCGCAGGCGGCTGACTTGCCGGTCGATGGCGCGGTCGCTGACATCGCTGTCGGCGGCGGCGGTGAGGTCGATCAAGCGTTCGCGGGGCAACAGGGTGTTGGGGTGGGCGAGGAACACTTGCAACAGCCGGCTTTCGGCAGTGCTGAGCTGGATGGCCGGGCTGCCGTCGCGGCGCAAGGTGGCGCTGGTCACGCTGAAGTGCCAGCCGGCGAACTCATAGGCCCGTGCGCCAGCGCCGGGCGCGGTGGGGCCGGTAGCGCGCCCCTGGCGACGCAGCACGCTGTTGATACGCGCCACCAGCTCCCGGGGCTCGAAGGGCTTGGTGACGTAATCGTCGGCACCCAGGTCCAGGCCGCGTATGCGGTCGGCGGCAGTGTCGCGGGCGGTCAGCAGGATCACCGGGGTGTTGCTGCGCCGATGCAACTGGTTGCACAACTCAAAGCCATCGCCATCCGGCAGCAGCACGTCGAGCACCACCACATCGAACGCCTGGGTCTTGAGCAATTGCCACATGCCGGCCGCGTCTTCAGCGGTGCGCACCTCAAAGGTGTGGCGTCGCAGGTACGTGGCCAGGGGTTCACGAATCTTGCGGTGGTCATCCACCACCAGTACGCGCGGTGCGGCAGGCGCAGGGGCAAACGGCATTGCAGCCCTCGAGGGTTGAGCGGGAGAGGGCGGATATTACTACGAGTCATTATCATTAACGCTGTTTTTGTGAGAATGCAGCCGTAGATCGTCCTGCCGGTAGGACGATCAAGGTTGTTTTTACCGTCTAGCGCCGAATTGCTGCGAGTTTTAAGGTGTATGCACTTTGGAGGACTACCATGAAAAAACTCATCGGCATCTACACCAGCCCTCGCGCCCATTGGGTCGGCGACGGCTTCCCCGTGCGTACGCTGTTTTCCTACGACTCGATGGGCAAGCACATCAGCCCATTCCTGCTCCTGGACCACGCCGGGCCGGCCGATTTCGCCCCGACAGACCAGCGTCGCGGCGTCGGCCAGCACCCCCATCGCGGTTTTGAAACCGTGACCATCGTCTACGATGGCGAAGTCGAACACCGCGATTCCACCGGCGCCGGCGGAAAAATCGGCCCGGGCGATGTGCAATGGATGACCGCCGCCAAGGGTATCCTCCACGAGGAATTCCACTCCGCCGCCTTCGCCCGCAGCGGCGGTGCGTTGGAGATGGTGCAACTGTGGGTCAACCTGCCCGCCAAGGACAAAATGGCCGACGCGGGCTACCAGACCATCGTCGACGGCGATATCCCCGTGCTGCCCCTGGCCAACGACGCCGGCCACCTGCGCCTGATCGCCGGTGAATTCGCCGGCACCCAGGGACCGGCGCGCACCTTCACGCCGATCGATGTGTGGGACCTGCGCCTCAACGCCGGCAAGCCCGTCACCCTCGACCTGCACGCCGGGCGCAACACCGCCCTGGTGATCCTGCGTGGTACGGTGCTGGTCAACGGCGAAGAGGTCGCACGCCAAGGCCAACTGGCGTTGTTCGAACGCGATGGCCGCCAACTCACCCTGGAGGCCAACGACGACGCCAAGGTCCTGCTGCTCAGCGGCGAACCGATTGACGAGCCTATCGTTGGGCATGGACCGTTTGTAATGAATACCGAGCAGGAGATTCACCAGGCGTTTGCGGATTTCCAATCGGGTCGTTTCGGGCAGATGCAGGATTAAGGTCGGTCACAAGGCCAATGTGGGAGGGGGCATGCCTTCTCCCACATTTGTTTTCGCTATACCCCGGAACGGCATTTCATGCGATCTTCCCGTCATTCGCCCTGGAGTCGCCTGGATGCCCTCATTTATCGCTGATCACCCGATGCTGTGCGCCGTGGCGCTGATCTTTATCGACATCGCCGTGTGGCGCCTGATCTCTGCCGACCTGGCCAATTGGAAGCTGGCTGCGCGACTGGCGATTTTTGCCGTGTTCAGTGCCGTGCTGTTCAACGACGGCATGAACCCCATGCAACTGGCGCCCTATGCCGACAGTACCGCCTTGCACCTGGCCGCCACGGCCCTGCAGATCGGCTGGTGGCTGTTTGCAGCGCGTACGCTGACGGTGTTGCTGGGCGCGGTGATGATGCAGCGGGTGGGCCACACCGGGCGGTTGTTGCAGGACTTGATGGGCGCGGTGATTTTCCTCATCGCGATCATCGCCGCCATGGCCTACGTGCTCGACCTGCCGGTCAAGGGGGTGTTGGCCACCTCCGGCGCGGTGGCGATCATCGTCGGCCTGGCGTTGCAAAGTACCCTCAGCGATGTGTTTTCCGGGATCGTGCTCAACACCACCAAGCCTTATCAGATCGATGACTGGATCTCCATCGACGGCACCGAAGGGCGGGTCACCGACATCGACTGGCGCGCCACGCGGCTGCAAACCTCCCAGGGCAGCCTGGCGGTGATCCCCAACTCCCTGGCGGCCAAGGCCAAGATCATCAACTTTTCACGCCCGGCGGATATGTTCGGCCTGGCGGTCAGCCTGCAGGTCAGCCCCCATGCACGTCCGCAAACCGTGATCGAGGCACTGGAGCGTGCGATGCAGGGGTGCCGGCCACTGTTGGCCAAGCCCGCGCCGAGCGTGGCGTTCAAGACCTCCGCCAGTGGCGGCGTGGAGTATGAAATCAGCGGCTTCGTGCCGGCCATGGCCCTCAAGCGCGAGGTGCGCAACCAGCTCTATGACCTGGCGTTCCGGCACCTGCAAGCGGCGGGCGTGGCTGTGCTGTCCGCCACCGAAAGCAGCGCGCCGCCAGCCATGTCCGCCGCGCGGGCGTTGCTGGAGCGTTCGTCGATTTTCTCCACCCTGCGCCAGGAAGAGAAAGACACCTTCAGCCAGAACATGACCCTGCACACCTACCGCGCCGGCGAGATGATCCTGCCGGCGGGGGAGGTCAGCGATCATTTGTTTATCGTCGAGTCCGGCGTGGTCTCGGTGATGTTGACCAAGGGCGGCCATGTATTCGAAGCCGGGCGCATGGGGCCGGGAGAAGTGATTGGCGAGGCGGGGATCCTGTCCGACCAGGCCGTGCTGGCGGACTTTTCCGCCAAGACCTTCTGCACGCTGTACCGCATCGAGAACGAATACCTGAAACCGTGCCTGGATGCGCGCCGCGACATTAGCGAGGCGATGAAGGCACTCTTGGAATTCCGCCTGCATGCCGCCCAGGTCCTGACCCAGGACGCGCCGGTGGTGCCGGTGAAAAAGGGCTTTTTGCAGTGGTTGCGCAAGCGCGGTCTGTGAGAGGCGAGGGCCTGGAAGTGCTGTACTCGAGGTCGAATGATCGCCAATGTGGGTTTTCTTGACTGTCTCTGACCACGTGAGGGCTCGACCTTGATTCGACTCACCGACTACATCGCCAACCTTGCTCAATCCCCCCTGGCCCCGTGGGCCGGCCTGGCGCCCTGGGCCCTGGTCGCCCAGGCGCCGGCCGTTGTTCGCCAGATGCTCGCCGAACTGCCGGCCGACGACTACCGCGTGCACGACGAGGTCGCCATCCACCGTACCGCCATCGTCGAACCCGGTGCCTTGCTCAAGCCCCCCCTGATCATCGGCGCCCATTGCTTTATCGCCAGCGGCTCGCTGCTGCGCGGTGGGTGCTGGGTGGATGAGCACTGCATCATCGGCCCCGGCGCCGAACTGAAAACCACCTTCATGTTCAGTGGCAGCAAGCTGGCCCACTTCAACTTTGTCGGTGATTCAGTGCTGGGCCATGGGGTCAACCTCGAGGCGGGGAGTATCGTCGCCAACTACCGTAACGAGCGGGACGACAAGGAAGTGCTGGTACGGGTTGACGGGGTATTGCAGCGCAGCGGCTGCGACAAGTTTGGCGCGTTGCTGGGGGATCAAAGCCGGGTTGGCGCTAACGCGGTGCTGGCGCCTGGGGCGCTGTTGGTGCCAGGCAGTGTCGTGGGGCGTGGGCGGGTGTTTGACGCCGAGGCGTCCGTATAAACGCGAAGTTGAAAAGATCATGGTGTCCCGGCACGATATTAAATAGAATGAATCTCATTTGAGACTCAATCGCGCCGTGCAGGTTGTTGCCATGAATGATGCTGTTGTCCCCACGCACGCTCCTGAACTGACGCTATCGAGCTTGTACCGTGACCATCGCAGTTGGCTGGAAAGCTGGCTGCGGCGGCGCCTGGGCAATGCCTGGGATGCGGCCGACCTGAGCCAGGATACATTCCTGCGGGTGCTTGCCAGTGCGCAGCCGATTGCGCAGATGCAGGAACCCCGGGCGTACCTGGTGACGGTGGGCAAGCGCCTGCTGGTGAATTTTCATCAGCGCCGCAGCCTCGAACAGGCGTATTTGAATGCCCTGGCCACCTTGCCCGACACCTGTGTGCCGTCGCCCGAACAGCGCTGGCTGGTGCTGGAAACCCTGCAAGCCCTGGATGAATTGCTCGACGGCTTGCCCGTGCTGGTGCGCCGTGCGTTTCTATGGAGCCAGCTGGAAGGCCTGGGTTACCGCGAGATTGCCGAGCGCCTTGACGTGTCCGAACGTACGGTGAAGCGCTACATGGCCCAGGCCTACGAGCATTGCCTGCTGGTGGAGCTGTGAGCCGCGACGTCGCGCGCGCAGCCGCCCAGTGGCTGGCGCTGCTCGAATCCGGCGCGGCCACCGAGCGCGATCACGCCGCCTTGCAGCACTGGCGCGACAGCCATCCCCAGCATGAACAGACCTGGCAAAGAGCCCAAACCCTGCGCCAGCGTTTCAGCGATTTGCCCCAGGCGCTCGCCATGGCCAGCCTCGACCGCCCGCAACCGGGGCGACGTGCCGTGCTCAAGCGCGCCCTGGGGGTGGCGGCGCTGGTGCCGGCGGCCTGGCTGATCAGCCGCCAGTTGCCCATCGACGCCTGGCGTGCCGATTTGCACACCGCTACCGGCGAACGCAAACGCCTGCCGTTAGCCGAAGGGGGCAGCCTGCAACTCAATACCGCTACAGCCGTAGACGTGGACCTGGCACAACGGCGCATCACCCTGGTCGACGGTGAGCTGGCGCTGAACGTTCCGGGTACGGCGGCGATGACGGTGCAAACCCGCTACGGCCAATTGCTCGTCAGCCAGGCCGAGGTGTGCGTGCGGCAACTGCCTTCCGGCTGCCTGGTGTCGGTGCTCAAGGGCACGGTGCAGGTGCGTGATTTGCGCGCAAACCAGGCGACATTGCAGGGGGGCCAGCAAGCGCCGTTGAAAGCCGCCGGGCTTGGCGCCTCGGTGCCCTTCGATGTGCTGCAATTAGGCTGGCGCGACGGCGTGTTGACCGCACAGAACCAGTTGCTGGGGGATTTTCTGCGCGAGCTGGAACGCTATCGTCCGGGCGTATTGCGTTGGGATCCCAGCCTGGAAACGCTGCGGGTGACCGGCAGTTTTCGCCTGGATGACACCGACCGCATCCTCAACCTGCTGGCCTCGACCCTGGGGTTGGAGGTGCAATCTCGGACCCGTTATTGGGTGAGCCTGCGCAAGGCGGCGTGATGCGGTTTTGTGGCCCGCCTGCTCACCACAGGTTACGAGTAGTCCTCGATCACGTGGGGTGAGCCTGCGCAAGCTGCCGGGGATCGGCAGCTGCTCCTGGAAGAGCAAATCGTTGATCGGCTGTTGGTGCGGCAACAGCTTGTATATTTCTATATGGAATAAATAAAGAGTTATATATTCCTTTTAATGTTCTGCGTGATAGCGCACTTTGAAGGCCTGCGCATTCGTGCGGATTGACCCAACAGCCAAAAGGAAAGCCGACATGACCATTAAAGCGATCAACGTGCGCAACCAGTTCAAGGGTGTGATCAAGGAAATCCTGCTGGGGGAGGTGGTGTCCGAAATCGACGTGCAAACCGCGTCCGGCATCGTCACCTCGGTGATCACCACTCGCTCGGTGCGTGACCTGGAATTGAAGGTGGGCAGCGAAGTGATCGCCTTTGTGAAGTCCACCGAAGTGTCCATCGCCAAGCTGTGAAGTTCACCGGATGTGGGAGCGCCGCTCCCACATTCATAAAGCCTGCAACGGCGCCTCAGCGCTGCTGCAGTGCACGCTCCATACGTTGCAGACCCTCTTCCAGCAAGGCCCGTGGGCAGCCGAAGTTCAGGCGCACGAACTGTTGGCTGTCGTCACCGAATTCGATCCCCGCACTCAGCCCGACCCTGGCCTGTTCCAGGAAGAAGTGCTGTGGGTCGTCCAGGCCCAGAGCGCTGCAGTCCAGCCAGGCCAGGAAGGTGCCTTGCGGCGCATGCATCACCACGCCGGGCAAGCGGGTTTGCACGGCGTCGAGCAGGTAATCGCGGTTGGCTTGCAGGTACTGCTTCAGCGCGTCGAGCCATTCACCGCACTGGCTGTAGGCGGCGCGGGTGGCTTCCAGGCCCAGGGGGCTGACGCTGTCGACCATGCCGCAGCGGGCCTGGTTGAAGCGCTCGCGGATCCCGGCGTTCTGGATCACCGCAAAGCAGGTCTTCAGGCCGGCCACGTTGTAGGCCTTGCTCGCCGACATCAGCGTGATGGTGTGCTGGGCAATCTCCGGGCTGAGGCTGGCGGTGGGGATGTGGCGGCGGCCGTCGAAGCACAGTTCGGCGTGGATTTCGTCGCTGATGATCAGCGCGCCGTTTTCCAGGCAGGCAGTGGCCAGGGCCAGCAGTTCTTCGCGGGGGAAGACCTTGCCGATGGGGTTGTGCGGGTTGCTCAGCAGCAGTGCGCCGGCGCCGGTCAGGGCCTCGCGCAGGGCGGGCATTGGCGTGATGTATTCAGCGTTGTTCAATTCGAACGGTACTTCGATACGCGGCAGGTTCCAGTGGCCGGGCGCCAGGCGAATCGGCCGGTAGTTGGGGGTTTGCAGCACCACCGGCTGGCCCGGTTGGACGAAGGCGTGCAGCGCCATATTGAAGCCAGGTTCGACGCCGGGCAGGAACAGCAGATCGTCGGGCTGCACGCGCCAGGCGTACTTGGCCCACAGGTCGGCCACGATGGCCTCGCGCACATCCGGGCCGGCCACGCTGTAGCCGAGAATCTGCTGGTCGAGGCGTGCGTGCAGGGCCTGCAGCACGGCGGGCGGCGCGGCGATGTCCATGTCGGCGATCCACATCGGCAACACATCGGCCGGGTAACGGTTCCACTTGGTGCTGCCGGTGCCGAGGCGGGGGTGGATCGTGTCGAAATCAACGCTCATGGAGGGGCTCGTATCAGGGAGGGCAGACGGGAATGGCGATGATTCTAACGGGATAAAATCCAGATGCCAGCCCCGTCTTTACAGGCCCTGGCTGCCCCGAATCAAGTCATACGCCTTGCGCGCAATCGGGTTCGCCGTATTCGGCCGAATCCACAGGTAATACGTGACCTCCGGCAACCTCGGCAACCCATCCGTTTCGCCCAGCACGCGCATGTCCGGGCCGAGCATTTCCATGCTGCGCGGCGTCACGCCCAGGCCCGCGCGAGTGGCCGCTTTAATCCCGATCAGGTTCGAGGCCAGGTACGCCTGGCGCCAGGGAATATTCGCCCGTTCCAGCGCCTCCAGCGCGTAGCGCCGGTAAATGCTCGGCTCATCCACCAGGATCAGCGGCAGCGGCTCGCTGGGCTGGTGGATGTACTGCGCCGAACAAATCCACCACACCGGCGACGTACGCAGCGCAAAGCCTTCCAGGTTCGGGTCGGCGCGAGTGGAGATCACCATGTCCACCTTGCCCCGGTGCAGGTCCTCCATCAGGAACGGGCTGCGGCCCACGTCGATCTCCAGGCGCAGGCGCGGCGCCGAGCGGGCGATATGGCTGAGGATCGGCGGCAGGATGGTGTCGGCAATATCGTGGGGCGAGCCGATGCGCAGCACCCCGCTCAGGCTGCTCTCGCGCAGGGAGTTCAATGCATCGTCATTCAGCGCGAGCATCTGCCGCGCATGACGTAGCAGTTGCCGGCCGGGCTCGGTCAGTTGTTTTTGCCGGCCGCGCTTCTCGAACAGGCTGACCCCCACTTGCTGCTCCAGGCGCTGCATATGTTGGGTCACGGACGACTGGGTGCGCGCCAGGTGCGTGCCGGCTTCGGCGAAACTGTGGTGGTCGACCACGGCGATAAAGGTGCGCAGGAGTTCAAGGTCGAGGGTCGACATGGCCATTTCCAGGGGCGGTTTTATATCAAGGACGTGAAGTTAAACATTACAGATATTTATGCTTTTCTGAAGATTATTTTTGCGTGGTCCAATAAATAAAGGGTTATGCCAAAAACGAAGGCGGGGCAGACACGACAAGTTATAACGATATGAGATATTTGAATTTCCGTTACCCCCGTACTCTCCCTAGCATGCCCCACCATCAGGTCGGGGTACGCCGATCATTCGCCAGGGGGAAGTCCAATGATGTTGAAGAAATGGTTGCCGGTGGCCCTGGGGTCGATGATCGCCCTGGGCGGCAGTGTGGCGGCGCAGGCCGATGCGACCCTGGACAAGATCGAGCAGCGCCATGTGCTGGTGGTGGGCGTGTTGTTGTCCGGCGGGCCGTTTGGCAGCATCGATCCGGCCACGCAACAGCCCAAGGGTTTGAACGTCGACCTGGCCAATGAGCTGGGCCGTCAACTCAAGGCCGAGGTGCAACTGGTGCCGGTATTGCCGGCCAACCGCGTGCAGTTCCTGCAACAGGGCAAGGTCGACCTGCTCATCGCCAATATGGAATGGACCGCCGAGCGCGGTGAAATCCTCGGCTTCGTGCCGACGCCGTTCTACCGCATCGGCGGTGCGGCTGCGGTGCTCAAAGACAGCCAGATCACCCGCTGGGAAGACCTCAAGGACCAACCCGTGTGCACCTCCCAGGGCAGCAGCTACGTCAAGCCGCTGACCGGGTTCGGCGCGCAGCTCAAAGCGTTCAAGAGCTCGTCCGAATCACTGCTGGCCCTGCGGGGCAACAACTGCGTCGCGGCGGTACATGACTCCACCCTGATCAACCCGTTGATCAACGACAGTGCCGAATGGAAGGACTACCGCGTCCTTGGTCCGGAGCTCAACCCGGCACCGTCGGTGATCTGGACCCGTCGCGGCGAGAGTGACACCCAGGCCAGGCTCGACCCGATCGTCAAGGAACTGCACCGCAGCGGCTGGCTGATCGAGGCCCAGACCCGCAACCGCATCAGTCCGGCATCACCGGCCCTGGTGGAGTTGCAGAACCAGTTCAAGGGCGCCTGAGCATGAACCTGAAAACCTTCACCGCACTCGGCCTGGCCCTGTGCGCGGGCCTCGCCCATGCCGACGCCACCCTGGACAAGATCCAGCAACGCCACGCCATCAGCGTCGGCGTGATCCTCAGCGGTCCGCCGTTCGGCACCATTGACCCGAAGACGGGCGAACACCTGGGCTACAACGTCGAGCTGGCCAAAGGCATCGGTCAAGCGCTGGGCGTCGAGGCCAGGACCGTCTCGGTACTGGCGCCCAACCGCGTGCAGTTTCTGCAGCAGGGCAAGGTCGACATTCTGATCGCCAATATGCAGTTCACCGAAGAGCGCGCCGAAATCCTCGATTACGTGCCCACGCCCTATGAAGAAGTCGGTGGCGCTGCGTTGATTCGCAAAGGCGCCGGCATCCAGCAGTGGGCCGACCTCAAGGGCCAGCCGGTGTGCGTGTCCCAGGGCAGCAACTTCATCAAGCCTTTGCAGGAGACCTACGGCGCACAGATCAAGGCGTTCCGCAGCCAATCCGAATCGCTGCTCTCGCTGCGTGGCAATGGTTGCGTGGCCGCCGTACATGTCAGCCCGACCATGCATGCGCTGCTCAGCGATGCCGAGTGGGCCGGTTATGAAATCCCGTTGCCCGGCGATTTGATCCCGTCGAAATCGGTGATCTGGATTCGCAAGGGCGAGCACGACACCCAGGCCAAGCTCGATGCCATCGTGAAGGGCTGGCATAAAAGCGGCTTCCTGATCGCCCTCGGCGAGCGCACCGGCATGGCACCGTCCCAGGCCTTGCGCGACCTGCATGAGCAGTTCAGCCATGAGTGATGCGCTGTTCGCCACCTTGCAACAACTGCTCGGCGCGGCCCATGTACAAACCAGTGATGAGGCGGCGCACCGCCTCACCGATAAACAGGGGCGCTACAGCGGGCGGGTGGTTGCGGCGGTGCATCCAGCGAATACCGAAGAAGTCGCCGCGGTGGTGCGCGCCTGTGTGGCGTTGAAAGCGCCCATCGTGGTGCAGGGCGGTAACACCGGCCTGATGGCCGGCGCCACGCCGGACGCCAGCGGGCGTTCGGTGTTGCTGCTGCTCGACCGCATGAACCGTATACGCAATGTCGATACCGACAATGACACCCTCACGGTAGAAGCCGGTTGCATCCTGCAAAACGTCCAGGACCTGGCCCGCGAGGCCGGCCGTCTGTTTCCGTTGAGCCTGGGCGCCGAAGGCAGTTGCACCCTCGGCGGCAACCTCGGTACCAATGCCGGCGGTACCGCCGTGCTGCGCTATGGCAACACCCGTGAGCTGACCCTGGGCCTGGAAGTGGTGACTGCCGAAGGCGAGATCTGGCATGGCCTGCGCGGTTTGCGCAAGGACAATACCGGCTACGACCTGCGCGACCTGTACATCGGCAGCGAAGGCACCCTGGGCATTATTACTGCCGCGACCTTGAAGCTGTTCCCGCTGCCCAAGGCCCAGGCCACCGCACTGTTGGCCTTTGATGAGCTGGCCCAGGCGGTGGCGTTCCTGTCCCACGCCCGTGCCGGTTTTGGCGCCAATCTCACCGCTTTCGAATTGCTCAGCGCCGATTGCCTGGCCTTGCTGCGCGACCAGTTCCCTGACGGCCCCCAGCCGTTCAACGGCGCGAGCCAACCCTGGTTTGCCTTGATCGAACTCTCGGATAACCATGGCGAAGGCCATGCCCGCGAGGCCTTTGAGCGCGTGCTCGGAGAAGCCTTCGAGCACGCATTGATCGCCGACGCCCTGATCGCCGAGAGCCTGGCGCAAAGCGACGCCTTGTGGCTGCTGCGCGAGAACATGAGCGAGGCGCAGAAGCGTGCCGGGGGCAACATGAAGCACGACATCTCGGTGCCGATTTCTCAGGTGGTGGCCTTCGTTGCCCATACCGATGCAGTGCTCCAGGAACATTTCCCCGGCGTGCGCAACTTCACCTTCGGCCATCTGGGCGACGGCAACCTGCATTACAACGTGGCCCATCCGCTGGATTCGACGGTGGAAGCGCATATGGCCCATTACGCGCAATTGAGCGCGCTGGTGCATGACTGCGCCCACGCCCACGGCGGTTCGATCAGCGCCGAGCATGGCATCGGCCAGCGCAAGGTCGGCCTGCTCGGCCGCTATAAAAGCCCGGTGGAACTGGACCTGATGCGCCGCATCAAGCAGGCGCTGGATCCGCACAACCTGCTCAACCCCGGCAAAGTCCTCGAGGTTCAGCCATGACCGTACGCCTGTCCCGGCGTGTGCAGCGAGTGTCGCTGTCCGCCAACGCCGCGGCCAAATCACGCGCGACTGAATTGCGCGATGCCGGTCGCGACATCCTTGACCTCACCACCGGCGAGCCGGATTTCGACACGCCCGAGCACATCAAGCAGGCCGCCTGCGCAGCCATCGCTGCCGGCGCGACCAAATACACACCGACGCCGGGCGTTAAAGCCTTGCGCGTCGCGGTGCAGCGCAAGCTGGCCGAAGAAAACCAACTCGACTACCCGCTGGCGTCCATCGTGATTGCCAATGGCGCCAAGCAGATCATCTTCAATGCCTTCGCCGCCACCCTGGATGACGGCGATGAAGTGCTGGTGCCGACGCCGTATTGGCCGTCTTTCCCGGACAGCGTGCGTTTCAATGGCGGCGAACCGGTGTTTATCGAATGCGGCCTGGAGCAGGGCTGCAAGCTGCTGCCCGCGCAATTGGAGCAGCACATCGGCGCACGCACACGCTGGCTGATCCTCAATGGCCCCGGCAACCCCAGTGGCGCGGTGTACAACGAAGCCGAGCTGCAGGCGCTGGCCGAGGTGCTGCGGCGTCATTCCCACGTATTGATCCTGCTGGACGAGCTGTATGAACACATCCGCTTCGATGGTCGCCCGGCGCAGAGCCTGTTGAATGTCGCGCCGGATTTGCAGGCGCGCTGCCTGCTGGTGGGCGGCGTGTCCAAGACCTACGCCATGACCGGCTGGCGCATCGGCTTTGGGGCGGGGCCGAAAACCCTCACCGACGCCATGGCGGTGGTGCAATCCCAATCCACTTCCGGCGCCTCATCGGTGGGGCAGGCCGCAGCGCTGGCGGCGTATACCGGCGGGTTGGACTTCCTCGCGGAGCAGGTCGCAGCCTATCAATTGCGCCGCGACATGCTGGTCGAGGCGCTGAAAAACATCGGTGGACTGGACGTACTCGAGCCCCAAGGCGGCTTCTTCGTCTTCGTGCGTTGCGCCGGGCTGGTGGGGCGTTCTCGTCCGGACGGCCAGCGTATCGACAATGACGCCGATGTGGTGGCCTGGTTGCTGGAGGAAGGCGTGGCCGGCGTGGCGGGCAGTGCCTATGGCCTGTCGCCGTGGTTCCGCCTGTCCATCGCCACCGCGACCGACAGCGTTGCCGAAGCCGGGCGGCGTATCGCGACAGCCTGCGGAAAATTGCAATGATGGAGCTTTTCGTCGATTGGGCCGCGCGTATCGGCCTGAACTATACCTTCCTGCTCGACGCCTATCAGCGCGGCAGCCTGGTCCAGGGCGCGCTGACCACCGGCCTGCTGTGCCTGTTCACCATCCTCGGCAGCCTGCTGGCGGGGATCACGCTGGCGGCGATGCTGACTTCAGGCAATCCCTGGCTGGCCAAGCCGGCGCGGGTGTTTGTGGAAGTCACGCGCAACACGCCGACACTGGTGCAGCTCTACTGCGCGTTCCTGGTGTTGAATATGCTGTTGACCCAGGCGGTCGGCGCGGCCAACCCGCTGACGCCGTTCGCCTGGGTGGTGATCGTGATCTCGCTGCACAAGGGCGCGTTCCATGCCGAGGCCTTGCGCGCCGGCATCGAAGCGGTGCCGGCCGTGACCCTGGAGGCCGCCAGCTCCCTGGCCTTCAGCCGCCGCCAGTTGCTGTGGAATGTGCAGTTGCCCCTGGCGCTGCGCTTTGCCTTGCCATCGCTGATCAACAACCTGATCGACCTGGTGAAGATGACCGCCGTGGCCTCCGCGATTGCCGTGGGCGACATCACCTACGCGGCGATCATGATCTGGACCCAGAGTGACAACGTGCTGGAGCTGATGATCCTGATCCTGAGCTTTTTCGGCCTGCTGAGTTTTATCGTCAATTGTGTGGGGCGCTGGCTCGAAGCGCGCCTGAGGATGCCCGGCTATGGCCATTGATTCATTTCCCGTGCTGTCGGCGTTGTGGCAGTGGTCGCCGGCGCTGGTCGCAGGCTTTGGCCAGAACATTCTGATCAGCCTGCTGGCGATTGCCATTGGTTCGGTGCTGGGCCTGTTGATCGGTGCATTGGCATTGTCGCCCCTGGGCTTTGTGGCGCGGCTGTGGGTGCAGGTGTTTCGTAATGCGCCATGGCTGGTGCTGATCTACTTCACCACCTATGTGTTCCCGTTCGAGATCCGGATCGGCAGCAGCTACGTGTCGTTCCCCGATTGGATCAAGGTCACCCTCGGCCTGGCCTTGCCGGCCAGCGCCAATGTCGCGGAAATCTTCCGGGGCGCCATCGGCTCGATCCCCAGCACCCAATGGGAAGCCGCGCGGTCCCTGGCATTCACCCGTGGCCAGTTGTTCCGCTCGATCATCCTGCCGCAATGCTTCAAGCGCATGTTGCCGCCGTGGATGAACCTCTACGCGGTGGTCACCATGGGCACCGCGCTGGCCTCGCTGGTGGGCGTGCATGATGTGATCGACACCGCGCAGATCGCCAGCAACACCGTGAACATGACCGGCTTTACCGTGGTGATCTACCTGAGCCTGCTGGTGCTGTTCTTTGCCTACTGCTACCCGATTTCCCGCCTGACCCAACACCTGGAGCGCCGTTATGCCTTCTACTGAACCCTTGGTGAGCCTGCGGGATGTGCACTTGTCGTTCGGCGCCAACCCGGTGCTCAAGGGCATCGACCTCGACGTGCTGCGCGGGCAGGCTGTGTCGATCATCGGCCCGTCGGGCTCGGGCAAGTCCACGATCCTGCGCTGCATCACCGGGCTGTTGCAGCCCCAGCGCGGCAGCATTCGCGTGGACCAGACCCAGGTCGACAGCCTGGTCCAGGAGGCCCAGCGCATCGAGTTGCGCAAGCGCGTCGGCTTTGTGTTCCAGCAATACAACCTGTTCCCGCACTTGTCGGTGCTGGAAAACCTGGTGATCGCCCCGCGCAAGGTGCTCGGTCGCAGCCGTGCCGATGCGGAAAAAGACGCGCGGGCGCTGCTGGCCAAGGTGCGCATGGAACACAAGGCCGATGCGTACCCGGGCCAGTTGTCCGGCGGCCAGCAGCAGCGCGTGGCGATTGCCCGCGCCCTGGCGATGCGCCCGGAGCTGATCCTGTTTGACGAAGTGACCTCGGCGCTCGACCCGGAAACCGTCGGTGAAGTGCTGACGGTGATCCGCGAGTTGACCGAAGAGGGCATGACCTGCGTGCTGGTCACCCACGAAATGCGCTTTGCCGAAGAGATCAGCGACGTCGTGTACTTCACCGAAAACGGCGTGATTGTCGAGCATGGCAGCGCCACGCAGATCTTCCAGCACCCTGGCAACGAACGCACCCGGACGTTCCTGCGCCATGCCTTGGGCGATTCGGGGCGCCGTGGCCCCATCAACCATGACCCGTACCTGTTGACCCATTTGAGCCGTTACAGCCTGTCAGTCTGATAAGAGGAAAACCGTGATGAGCAACGCAAACCGTGCCGCCGTGATCGAGGCGTTTTTGCAGCAGATCCGCGTCATCAACCAGCGCGGCGTAGACCGTGCGGCCCTGGTGGACATCGTCGGCCTGCTGGAGCAATTGGCCGAGCGCCGCGACCTGTTCAACTTCGAGGCATTCCCCGCACCTGTGCCAGGGCAGGGCAGTACCGCATTCCGCTATCGCCTCAACGACGACGGCGATACGCCGACCCTGTACCTCAACTCGTTGTTGCCGGGCAAAAGCACGCTGCCGCACAACCATGAGACCTGGGCGATCATCAGTGCGGTGGAAGGCCAGGAGATCAACTACGTCTATGGGCGCAATGACGAAGGCCGCGAGCCGGGCTTCACCACCCTGAGCCTGGAGAAAGAAGTGATCGTGCAGCCAGGCACGTCGATCTCGTTCCTCGGTGAAGACCTGCATGGCATCAAGGTTGAAGGCGAGCAGGCCACCTTGCATTTCCACCTCTATGGCTTGCCGCTGGAATCCCTCAATGGCCGCTACGGCGTGGACGCGGACGGCCGCATCCTCAACTACAACGCCTCGCAGATGGCGCCGTCTATTCGCGCTTACTGATCGCGGGGTGTCAACCGGATCAAATGTGGGAGGGGGCTTGCCCCCGATGGCAGAGTGTCAGTCACCGGATGGATTAACTGACACGCCCTCATCGGGGGCAAGCCCCCTCCCACAGTTGGTGTTGCAGTCACTTTTCTCTTAATTGTTGGGACTTCCATGAGCCAGACCATCACCCCACGTCAACTGCAGCAATGGCTGTTCGATGGGCAGGAAATCGCCGTGTTCGACGTGCGCGAGCACGGGCAATACGGCGAGGCCCACCTGTTCCATGGGGTGAACCTGCCCTATAGCCGCCTGGAGCTGGAGGTACGCCGGCTGGCGCCCAACCCGCAGGTGCGGCTGGTGATCTATGACCAGGATGGTGGCGAGGTGGCGGCGCTGGTTGCCGTGCGTTTGCAGGCGCTGGGCTACCGCCGCGTGCATGTGCTGGAGGGCGGTGCCGAGGGTTGGCAGGCGGCGGGGTTGCAGCTGTTTGCCGGCGTGCATGTGCCGTCCAAGGCCTTTGGTGAATTGGTCGAAGAGGCCAGCCATACGCCTCACGTCACCGCCCGGCAACTGGCCGATTGGCAAGCCAGTGGCGAGCCGCTGGTGGTGCTGGACGGGCGACCGTTCGAGGAGTACCGCAAGATGACCATCCCCGGTTCCATCTGCTGCCCCAACGGCGAGCTGGGCTACCGCGTACAGGATCTGGTGCCGGATGAAAGCACGCCCATCGTGATCAACTGTGCAGGACGCACCCGCAGCATTATCGGCGCCCAGACCCTGATCAACCTGGGCTTGAAAAACCCGATCTATGCCCTGGAAAACGGTACCCAGGGCTGGTACCTGGAAGATTTCCAGCTGGAGCATGGCAGTACGCGGCGCTATGCCGATCAGGTCAGCACTGACCTGACTCGGCAGCGCCTGGCTGCGCGGCAATTGGCAGAGCGGGCAGGGGTGGTGACGGTATTGGCGGATCAGGTTCGACAATGGGCGGATGACGCGCAACGCAGCCTGTTCCTGTGTGATGTGCGCACCGCTGAAGAGTTTGCCCTTGGTTCGTTGCCAGGCGCGCAACATACGCCGGGCGGGCAGTTGATCCAGGCCACCGACCTGTATATCGGCGTGCGCCAGGCGCGCATCGTGCTGGTGGACAGCGATGGCGTGCGTGCGCCGATTGTCGCCAGTTGGCTGCGTCAACTCGGGCACCAAGCCTATGTGCTGAGCGGCGGTATCGACAGTGGCCTGGTATTGCCGGCGTTGCCTCCAGTGGCGTATCAGCCGTTGCCGTTGATCAGTGCCCAGGCCCTGGCGCTGGAATTGAACGATGTGAACCTGATCGACCTGCGCCCGAGCATGGCCTACCGCAAGGGCCATATTGCCGGGTCCCGCTGGTCGATTCGTGCGCGGCTCAAGACCGACCATCGTCCCTTGGTGCTGGTGGCGGATGACCCGGCATTGGCGGCCTTTGCTGCCGAAGGCCTGTCGGCCCGGTTGCTCGACGGTGGCTTCGCTGCCTGGGTCTCGGCCGGCCTGCCGATCAACCAAGACCCGCAGACGCCGCCCGACGCCGAGTGCATCGACTTTCTGTTTTTCACCCACGACCGTCACAGCGGCAACAAGGACGCCGCGCGCCAGTACCTGGCCTGGGAAATCGGCTTGCTCGCGCAAATGAGCGAAGCGGAAATCGCCAGTCTCCAGCCGTTGGCCGCGCCATCGCGGGTACGGACGCGGTTGATCCATGCCGCGCGTACCGAAAAAGGTCATGGCGGCCGCGCAGTCAATGTGCCGATTACGCGCCTGAGCACCGTGCTGTTCGACAACCTGGCGCAGATGCGCGACGCCCGTGCCCGCCGCGACAGCGAGCGGGTGCTCAGCTACGGCGCGCGCGGCAACCCGACCTCCCATGCGCTGGAAGACCTGGTGACCGAGTTGGAGGGCGGCTTTCGCACACGGCTCTACGGCACGGGACTGGCGGCAGCGGCCCAGGTGTTCCTGGCCTACCTGCGCCCCGGCGATCATGTGCTGATCACCGACGCGGTGTATTCCCCGGTGCGCAAGCTGGCACGTGAATTCCTCCAGCCGTTCGGCATCGAGGTCGGCTACTTCGCACCCGATGGCAAGGGGCTGGAAGCGCAACTGCAAGCCAACACCCGGCTGGTCTACGCCGAAGTGCCGGGCTCACTGTTGTATGAGCTGTGCGATCTGCCGGCGATTGCCGCGTTGTGCAAGCCGCGCGAGATCCTGCTCGCCGTCGACAACACCTGGGGCTCGGGCTACCTGTACCGGCCACTGGCGTTGGGCGCGGATATTTCGATCATGGCCCTGACCAAATACCTCGGCGGCCACAGCGACGTGATGATGGGCAGTGTGTGCACCACACCAGCGGCCTGGCCGGCGCTGGGCAGGATGAGCGACACCTTCGGCAACGCGGTGAGTGCCGACGACGCCTACCTGATCCTGCGCGGCGCCCGCACCCTGGCATCACGCCTGGATGTGCACGAACGCCAGGCCGTGGACATCGCCCTGTGGTTGCAGGCGCAACCTCAGGTCAAGCGCGTGTTCCATCCGGCCTTGCCCGAGCATCCGGCGCATGGGTTGTGGCGCCGGGACTTCACTGGCAGCAATGGCTTGGTGTCGTTTGAGCTGGTGAATGCCGAGGCCGCCTACATCGAGCGGTTTATCGACGGCTTGCAGCTGTTCGGCCTGGGCGCTTCGTGGGGCGGCTATGAAAGCCTGGTCACCGTGGCCGACACCCGCGACCGCGACAGTGCGGCCGACCGTGGGCTGAACCCGGTGGTGCGCCTGCACATCGGTCTGGAAGATGTGGCGGCGTTGATCGAGGATCTGCAGCGCGGCTTTGCCCTGGCGGGCTGAGGATGACCGCTCCCGCGCAAGGCGGGCGCGGTACAGGGGGTGTCAGCGGTTGACCAGTTTTGCCGGCAGCGCGATGACCAGGAAGCTGCTGAGGATCAGGCAGCCGGCAAAGAACCACAACGCACCGGCGCTGCTGCCGGTGACGTCGATCGCCACCCCCATCAACGAGTTGCTCACCAGGCCGGCGATATTCGCCAGCGAGCACGCCAGGGCAAAGCCGGTGGCGGCGGCGGTGCCTTTGAGAAAGGTCGCCGGCAGGCTGAAGAACACCGGCACTGCGCCGATGATCGCCGCCGAGGCAATCGCGAACAGCGCCACGGTAGCCGCGACGTTATGGGTGAAGAAGGTACTGGTGGCCATCGCCGCCGCGCCGATGAAAAACGGCACGATGATGTGCCAGCGGCGTTCGCGGTGTTTGTCGGAGCTGGCGCCGATCAACAGCATGCCCAGCAGGGCGGCGACGCTCGGCAGGGCGGTGAGGATGCCGATATGGAAGGTGTCGGTGACCCCGGCGTTGCGGATGAACGTCGGCATCCAGAAGCCCATGGCGTAGGCGCTGAGCAGGATCGAGAAGTCGATGCCGCCGAGCATCCATACCTTGAGGTTGAAGAAACCGTCACGGAAGCTGTGCTTGCTGCCGGCGCCATCGGTGTCGTCCTTGCGCAGTTCGGTTTCGAGCAAGGCCTTTTCTTCGTCCGACAACCATTTGGCTTGCTGGTAGGTGTTGGGCAGTGCCCAGAACGTCAGCGCGCCGAGCGCTACGCTGGGCACCGCCTCGATCAGGAACAGCCACTGCCAGCCGCGCAGGCCGCCCATGTGGTCGAAGTGGCCCATGATCCAGCCGGACAACGGGCCGCCGATCACGCTGGACAGCGGCAGGCCGATCATGAACAGCGCAATGATGCGCCCGCGTCGGTAGGTGGGAAACCAGGTGGTCAGGTAATACAGCACGCCCGGCAGGAACCCGGCCTCGGCGGCGCCGAGCAGGAAGCGCAGGATGTAGAACTGGGTCGTGGAGGTGACCAGCATGGTGCAGGCCGACAACAGGCCCCAGGTGATCATGATGCGCGCGATCCAGATCTTCGCGCCGACCCGCTCCAGGACCAGGTTGCTGGGGACTTCAAAAAGGATGTAGCCGACAAAGAACAGCCCGGCACCGAGGCCGAACGCGGTTTCGCTGAACTGCAACTGGTCGAGCATCTGCAGTTTGGCGAAGCCGATGTTGATCCGGTCGAGGTAAGCAGCCAGATAACAGAAGCACAGGAAGGGAATCAGCTTCCAGGTGATCTTGTGGTAAAGCGTGTTGACCGGGTCGGCGACCGTGGTCGCGGGCGCTGCATTCGCAATGGGCATCGGGTGTCTCCTGGCGGTGACTTATGGTTTTTATACAGCCGCTTTTGTGTCAGCACTTCGGAATGCTGTCGAAGCGGCTTCCAAAGGCAGTGTCAGAAGTGTTCTGCAGGTGCCGTGCTCTGTGGCGCGGTTGGTGGTAAAGCCTTATTGCTTCCTGAGCTTGCTCATGGCCTCCTGCTTGCTCACCACGTCGCCGTACTTGCTGTCGATGTCGAACAGGTTGGCTTCATGGGGCGCCGGGTGTCGATCACCGACGCACTCACGCACGACGATGGTGCGAAACCCATGTTGCACTGCGTCCACCGCCGTCGCCCGAATGCAGCCGCTGGTGGAACAGCCGGCCAGCACCACCGTATCGATACCCTGGGCATGCAGCATCGAAGCCAGGCTGCTGCCGAAAAACGCGCTGGCGTACTGCTTGGTGATCACCACTTCATCGGCCTGGGGCAGTACCTCGGCGCAGAACGCCGCCAGTGGGTTGCCTTCGACCATGTCTTTCATCACCGGGGCTTTTTTCACCCAGATACCGCCATCGGCGAAATGGCCGGGATGGTAGCGGATATTGGTGTGCACCACCGCAATCCCGTGCTGGCGTGCGGTGGCCAGCAGCTCGATGCTTTCAGCCACGGCGACAACCACTTCGGGTGCATATAACGGCGCGCCTTCGGTGGTGTAGCCCTGCATGAAGTCGATCATCAGCAGCGCGGCTTTCTTGCCGAAGCCGATGCGGTTGCCCCACACGCCCTGGTAGTTGGCGTCGGCGGATTGTTCGCTCATCTTTTCAACCCTCATTTTCGAGTAGTGCTCACTTCAGTACGCACCGGAGAGCAGGGCGCCCGCACCGGGAACGATGGGTTCCAGGTCCAACGCCTTGAGCATGGCGTAGGTGGTGGCGATGGCGGCGGTGAGCACCGGCTTGCCGGTCTGTGCCTCGACCTTGGCCACCACCGGCAGCGACTGCATCTGCACGCAAGCCGACAGCACGATCACGTCGACGCCTTCCAGGTTCATGCCGGCAACGATGGTCGGCAGGTTGGCCGGGTCGTGGCGGGCCACTTCGAGGTTGTCGGGGATCTCCAGCGCGCGCCAGTCCACCACCTCGAAGCCTTCTTCGCGGATGTAGTTCACCACCAGCTCGGTCAGCGGTTTCATGTACGGCGCGACAATCGCGATGCGCCTGGCGCCCATCACCTTCAAGCCGTCGATCAGCGCCCCGGCGCTGGTGATCACCGGGGCGTTGGCGTCGTTATCGGCGGTGGCCTTGCGCAGGCGTTGTTCGGACTGGCGGTGGTAACCCAAGCCCATGGCCATGATCGCTACCAGGCACGCATACCCCAACACATCGACCTTGGCGTCGGACAGCTCGACGGCGCAGCGGTCGGATTCGCCGTCCATGGCCGCCAGTTCTTCCTTGCGCACTTGCTTCATGCGCATGCGGCTGGAGTGGAAGGTAAAGCGCTCGGGGCGGATCGCCTGGCGTGCGGTGAGCATGGCCGGGATCTCGGTCTCCATGGTGGTGTTGGAACTCGGCACGATCTGGCCGATGCGGTAGGGCTTCTGCATGGAAGTGTCCTTATTGTTGTGTGAGGAAGTCGCCGAGGGCAGCGAAGAAACCTTCGAGGTCATCCCACGGAATCATGTGCCCGGCATTCGGCACGCGGACCACCTGGGTGCGCGGTTGCAGGTCCTGGATCTCGGCGATGTCCTCGTCGAGGATCACGCCGCCGCGTCCGGCCACCATCAACAGGGCAGGGGCCTTGAGGTGGGGCAGGTCCTGGTGGAAGTCCACCGTGTGGAAGTCGTTGAAGGCGCGCACGATGGCGGGCTCAAAGCAGGTGTGCAGCCATTCGGCGCGCAGGTGCAGTTGTTCGTCGGTCCAGGTGGCGCAGAAGGCGCGCATCGCCTCGGCGTCCATGCCGATCAGGGATTGGCGGATCGAGTCGACGTACCACGGCAATTTGCTCGGATACTCCCGTCGGCCCGGGCCGGATACCGGCGGGTCGATCAACACCACGCGGTTGACGGCCTGGGGATGCAGCACGGCGCTGCGCACGGCAAAGCGCGCGCCCATGGAGTGGCCCATCAGGTGGTAGCTGTCCAGGTTCAGCGCATCGGCAAAGGCAGCGATGTCCTCGGCGCAGGTATCCGCGCTGTAATCCAGCTCCGGACCCGTCGAGGACAGCCCGCGCCCGCGTACATCCAGCACGTAGGTGTCGAACTGCGTGCCCAGGCGCTCGGCCACGAAGCCCCAGGTGATTGCCGGGCTGGTGATGCCTGGGATCAGGATCAGCGCCGGGCCTTTGCCGCCATAGCGCAGGTAATGCTGGCGAATGCCGTTGGCCTGGACGTTGCCGCCGTAGAGGAAGGTACTCATGCGGCCACCCCCGATTTGAGCGGCTGGGCGTAGAGGTCATAGCCATAGACCCAGGCCGGGTCTTCCTGGCTGCGCAACCAGGTGTTGGCGTTCGAGACGGCCTGCACGCGGGATGCGCGCTCCTTGCGGTTGGCTTCGTAGAGTTCAAAGGCCGTGCGGTAGTCGCTGATGCCGGTTTCCTGCAGGCAGCGTGTGAGCATCGCGGCGTCTTCGATGGCCATGCCGGCGCCTTGGGCCATGTGTGGCTTCATCGGGTGGCAGGCATCGCCCAGCAGCACCAGGCGGCCGCGGCTCCACAGCGGCAACGGATTGCGGTTGCGCAACGGCCACTTGGTCACGCTTTCGGTGCACTCGATCAGCGCCTGCACGGTGGGATGGTAGCCCTTGAAGGCGTCGAACATCTCATCGCGGCTGCTGTCGACGAACGCGCCCTGGAAGTCCCATTCGGCATGGGGCACGCCGGTCACGTAGTAGTACTCGTCGCGCTTGCCGGTGGTGTAGTAGACCATCATGTGGCGGTCCTCGGTCCACCACTTGATGCAGTCCTCGAACTTCACGTCGTACTTGGCCAGTTGGTCGCCACGGATCAGCGCGCGGTGCGCGACCCAGCCGCTGTACAGCGGTTTTTCCACGCCCAGCAGTTCTTCGCGGATCTTCGAATTGATGCCGTCGGCACCGATCACGATATCGGCGTAGGTCACTTCGCCGTCAGCGAAGCTCAGGCGCACCTGGGTGTCGGTTTCTTCGAGGGTTTCCAGGCGCTTGTTGAAGTGCAGGGTGCCGGGTTTGAGGGTGGACATCTGCAGGGCGTGCAGGTCGCCGCGGTGCACGGTGATGTAGGACGCGCCGTAGCCGGTGAGCGGGATGCGTGAGAGGTAATCACCGCTTTCACCGCAACGACTGAACCAGTACTCGGGGTGCGAGCCCATCAGGTCCAGCTGCTTTTCGATACCCATGCGGCGGAAGATTTTCATGATGTTGGGGCCCATGTGGATTCCTGCGCCCAGCCGGGAAAACTCTGGCGCCTGCTCGTAGATGTCGACGTCGAAGCCGGCTTGCTGCAACAGGGTGGCCGCCGCCGCGCCGCCCAGGCCGGCACCGACGATAGCGATTTTTTGTGTGCTTCCCATGGGGCGTGATCCTCTGTCTCTTTGATTGTCGGCGGCATCTGTCCGCGAGTTTTTTTAGTGTATACGCTACTTTTTTAAAATTGGAAGCCCAGGTTAATGAAATTGTTTTTTGGCTTAATTCGTCATCTGTACTGTATTTATCCCAGTATCTGTTGGTTATGTGTGAAAAGGTAACGTTTTTGTGCGGTGCTTGCAGTCCGCCGTCAATTCAGGTCTTATCAATATTAATTGGCGTGTACGCTATATAAATGCACCAGTGTGAAGCGCGATGCCTGAACGTGGTGCAGCCCCACAGGAGACAGGAAAATGCCGGTAAGCGATTGCGAACTGACCCAGATGTTTGAACACGTGCTGAAGCTGTCGAAGGTCGATCCGACTCAGAGCGTTGCCGTGCTCAAGAGCCATTACTCCGACCCGCGCACCGTGCGCGCCGCGATGGATGCGGCGCAGCGCCTGGGGGCCAAGGTGTATGCGGTGGAGCTGCCATCGTTCAACCATCCACGGGCGATGGGCAATGACATGACCGCCTACTGCGGCGACACCGCGCTCACCGGCAATCTCGCCGCCCAGCGCGCCCTGGAGGCGGCCGACCTGATCGTCGACACCATGATGCTGCTGCATTCGCCGGAGCAGGAGCAGATCCTCAAGACCGGCACGCGCATCCTGTTGGCGGTGGAACCGCCGGAAGTGCTGGCGCGCATGCTGCCCACCGAGGCCGACAAGGTGCGTGTGCTGGCCGCCGAGCAGTTACTGAAAAAGGCGCGTTCGATCCATGTGAAGTCCCGCGCCGGCAGTGATTTCCGCGCCGCATTGGGGCAGTACCCGTCGGTGACCGAGTACGGTTTTGCCGATGAGCCGGGGCGCTGGGACCATTGGCCGAGCGGTTTCCTGTTTTCCTGGCCCAATGAAGAAACCGCCGAGGGCGTGCTGGTGCTGGATGTCGGCGATATTCTGCTGCCGTTCAAGACCTATACCCGCGAGCAGATCACCCTGGAAATCGAGAAGGGCTTTATCACCGGGATCCACGGCGGTTTCGAGGCCGAGTACCTGCGTGACTACATGAAGTACTTCAATGATCCCGAGGTGTACGGCATCTCCCATATCGGCTGGGGCCTGCAGCCACGGGCGCAGTGGACGGCCATGGGGTTGCACGACAAGAATGACGGCATGTGCATGGATGCGCGGGCGTTCTATGGCAATTTCCTGTTTTCCACCGGGCCGAATACCGAAGTGGGTGGCACCCGCAAGACGCCCTGCCATATGGATATTCCGCTGCGTAACTGCGATGTGTATCTGGACGATGAGGCGGTGGTCATTGGCGGGGATGTGGTTGCCCCAAAAGCTTCCCTGGCACGCTGAAAATCCAATGTGGGGGGCAAGTTCCCCACATGTTTGACCGAGTTTCTTCAGTGGGAAACTTGAGTACATCCAATAACGCGGCCATCATGCCCACCCATCGCCAACCACCCACCGAGCTCGCCGTGCCTGATTCCTACGTTTTTTCTGAACAAGTTGGCCACCTGCTGCGCAAGGCCTACCAGCGCCACCTGGCGATTTTTCAGCAGAATGTCGGCGATTCCCAGCTCACCGCCGTGCAGTTCGTCACCCTGTGCGCGCTGCGCGATCACGGTGCAAGTTCCCTCACCGAACTGGTCAAGGCCACGGCCGTGGACCAGGCGACCATTCGCGGGATCGTCGAGCGGCTCAAGGCCAAGGAGCTGATCACCCTTGAGCCCGACCCGCAGGACAAGCGCAAGGTGGTGGTCGATCTGTCTGCCGCCGGCGCCGAGCTGGTCGCGCAAACCACGCCCCGCGCCGCACAGATCAGCGAATTGACCATGAGCAACCTCAACCCTGCCGAACGGATCGCGGTGCTGTTTCTGTTGCGCAAGATGATCGACGATCCCCAGGAATAAAGCCGGCTGGCATCGTTTTTGCTCTGTTTTGATGTAGCAGGCACTTCATCAGTCAAGTGTGTCGTGAGACCCCAGGTTCGCGACGCTTTTTTTTTGGCTTATTAATGTAGTGCCTACTTCATCAAATGATTCGGGCGAAGCAAATGATCAGCCAGCACATCACGGTAGCGCTTGAGGTCAATGGGCAAACCAGCGAAGTCAGCGCCATGGCGGATACACCGCTGTTGCTGGTACTGCGCAATGATCTGCAACTCAACGGCCCCAAGTACGGCTGCGGCCTGGGCGAGTGCGGTGCGTGCACCGTGATCATCGATGGCGTCGCTGCGCGGTCGTGTGTGTTTCCGCTGTCGGGCGCGGTGGGGCGCGAGATCGTCACCCTCGAAGGCCTCGGTACCCGCGAGGCGCCGCACCCGGTGCAGCAGGCCTTTATCGATGAGCAGGCCGCGCAATGCGGCTACTGCCTCAACGGCATGATCATGGCCACCAAGGCTTTGCTCGACCGTAACCCCAGCCCCAGCGAAGCCCAGGTGCGCCTTGAGCTGGCGGGCAACCTCTGCCGCTGCGGCACCCATATCGAAATCCTTCGCGCGGTGCTGCGAGCCGCGCGCCTGATGAACGTGGATGGATCACCATGACCGACACCCCGCTTTCCCGTGACCAGTGGCTGGCCAAGACCGGCGTTCTGTTGATCGTCGATGACGTGCTGCCGCCTTCGGGGCCGGTGGCCAAGGGGGGGACGCCCAGCGTGAAGCCCAAGGAGCTGGGGCTGTTTATTGCCGTCAACGATGACGGCCTGGTGTACGCATTCAACGGCCATGTGGACCTGGGCACCGGCATCCGTACCGCGCTGGCGCAGATCGTCGCCGAGGAACTCGACCTGAGCATGAAGCAGGTGAAGATGGTGCTCGGCGATACCGAGCGCGTGCCGAACCAGGGCGCGACCATTGCCAGCGCCACATTGCAGATTTCCGCGATCCCACTGCGTAATGCGGCGGCGGAGGCGCGGCGCTTCTTGCTGGCGCGGGCGGCGGGGCGCTGGGACGTGAGCACGGCCAGCCTCAGGGTGGAAGGCGGCGTGATTCACGGCGCCGACGGGCGTACCAGCACCTACGCGGAACTGGTCAGCGGCCAGCACGACCAGTTGCGTATCAGCGGCGATGCGCCCCTCAAGGCCGTCGAGGACTACCGCCTGGTGGGCAAGGGCGCTGCGCGGGTAGACATCCCGGGCAAGGCCACCGGTGAACTGACCTATGTGCACGATATGCGTGTGCCCGGCATGCTCCACGGCCGGGTGATCCGCCCGCCGTATGCGGGGCTTGATTGCGGTGACTTTGTCGGCAACAGCCTGTTGTGCGTGGATGAAGACTCCATCGCGCATATCCCCGGTATCGTCGCGGTGGTGGTGATCCGCGATTTTGTCGGCGTGGTGGCGCTGCGCGAAGAGCAGGCGATCAAGGCTGCCCAGGCGTTGCAGGTGCAGTGGAAACCCTGGAACACCGCGCTGCCGGACATGGGCGATGTGGAGCAGGCCATCCGCGATAACCCACGGGTGCGCCGTACCGTGCTCGACCAGGGCAATGTCGACGCAGCGCTGGCCGACGCCAGCCAACGCATGCCGCGTACGTACCTGTGGCCATACCAGATGCATGGCTCCATCGGTCCCTCCTGCGGGCTGGCCGATTACTCGCCGGCCGGCAGCCGCGTGTGGTCGGGCAGCCAGAACCCGCACCTGCTGCGCGCCGACCTGGCATGGTTGCTGGAATGCGATGAGGCGCTGATCGAGGTCATCCGCATGGAAGCTTCCGGCTGTTATGGACGCAATTGCGCCGACGATGTGTGCGCCGACGCCTTGCTGTTGTCCCGAGCGGTGGGCAAGCCGGTGCGCGTGCAATTGAGCCGCGAACAGGAACACCTGTGGGAGCCCAAGGGCACCGCGCAGTTGATGGAGGTGGACGGCGGCCTCAACGCCGATGGCAGCATCGCCGCCTACGACTTCGACACCAGCTACCCCTCCAACGGTGCACCGACCCTGGCCCTCTTGCTCACCGGCCGCGTCGAACCGCTGGCGGCGATGTTCGAGATGGGCGACCGCACCTCGATTCCACCCTACGACATCGACCACCTGCGCGTGACCATCAACGACATGGCGCCCATCGTGCGCGCGTCGTGGATGCGCGGCGTGTCGGCGTTGCCCAACACCTTTGCCCACGAGTCCTATATCGATGAACTGGCCTTCGCGGCCGGCGTCGACCCGGTGGAATACCGCCTGCGCTATCTGAAGGACGAGCGCGCCATCGACCTGGTGAAATCCACCGCTGAACGCGCCAACTGGTCACCGCGCACCGCGCCGATGCAGACCGCCAGTGAAGACCACCTGTTGCGCGGTCGCGGCTTTGCCTACGCGCGCTACATCCACAGCAAGTTCCCCGGCTTCGGCGCGGCGTGGGCCGCCTGGGTAGCGGACGTGGCCATCGACAAGCACACCGGCGATGTGTCGGTGACGCGGGTGGTGATCGGGCATGACGCGGGGATGATGATCAACCCGGCCGGCGTGCAGCATCAGATCCACGGCAATGTGATCCAGTCCACCAGCCGCGTGCTCAAGGAGCGTGTGACCTTTGAAGAATCGACGGTAGCGAGCAAGGAGTGGGGCGGTTACCCGATCCTGACGTTCCCCGAGGTGCCGCAGATCGACGTGCTGATGATGCCGCGCCAGGACCAGCCGCCCATGGGCGCGGGTGAATCGGCGTCGGTGCCCAGCGCGGCGGCGATTGCCAATGCGATCTACGACGCCACCGGGATTCGTTTTCGCGAATTGCCGATCACTCCGGAGCGGGTGCTGGCGGCGCTGAATGCCGGCACGTTGGGTGAGCCGGCCAGGTCGCCGGAAAAACGCCGCAAGTGGTGGTTCGGTGCGCTGTTCGCGACGTTGGGCGCGCTGCTGGCCACGGCCTGGCCGTTTCACAATGCAATCGCACCCATCGCTGCGCCGAGCGCGGGCACCTGGTCCAAGGCCACGTTGGAGCGCGGACGCTTGCTGGCGGCGGTGGGCGATTGCGCGGTGTGCCATACGGCGCCCGGTGGCGCGGTCAATGCCGGTGGATTGGCCATGGAAACCCCCTTCGGTACCCTGTACAGCAGCAATATCACCCCGGATGTACAGACCGGCATCGGCGCCTGGTCTTATCCTGCGTTCGAGCGGGCGATGCGCGATGGCATTGGCCGCGACGGGCGCAACCTGTACCCGGCGTTTCCCTATACGGCGTTTCGCAATATCAACGATGCGGATATGCAGGCGCTGTACGCCTACCTGATGTCCCAGGCGCCGGTCAGCCAGGCGCCGACGCCGAATGCCATGGGTTTTCCGTTCAATATCCGGCCGCTGATGGCGGGTTGGAATGCGTTGAATCTGCGCCGCGGTGAAATATCGCTGCAGCCTGAGCGCAGCGAGCAATGGAATCGCGGCAATTATCTGGTGAACGGCTTGGGCCACTGCGCAGCGTGCCACTCGCCGCGCAATTTCATGGGGGCCGAGAAGGGCGGCAAGTTTTTCCTGGCGGGCGGCATGGTCGATGGCTGGGAGGCGCCGGCACTGACCGGGTTGTCGAAGGCGCCGACGCCGTGGACCGAGGGTCAGCTATTCACCTATCTGAGCACCGGCTATTCCGATGCCCATGGCGTGGCGGCAGGCCCGATGGGGCCGGTGGTGAGCGAGTTGTCGAAACTGCCCAAGGCGGATATCCGCGCGATGGCGGTGTACCTGGCGTCGCTGAAGGGCGAGGCCGTCGCTGAAGTGCAGGTGGCTGCCACGCTGCCAAATCCAAATGGCCGGCGCGTGTTCGACGGTGCGTGCAAGGCCTGCCACGCCGACGGGCTGGGGCCGAAATTGTTCGGGGTGAGCCCATCGCTGGCGACCAATACCAACGTGTTCAGCGACCAGCCGGACAATCTGATCAAGGTGATCCTGCAAGGCATCGGCAAACCTGCGACCGAGGACCTGGGCTACATGCCGGGTTTCAAGGGCAGTTTGTCCAACAGCCAGGTGGCGGATCTGGTGGCGTACCTGCGCGGGCGGTTTGCGCCGAATGCGCCGATGTGGAATGGGTTGGAACAGAAGGTCGCGCAGCTGCGCGTCAACCCGGGTACTCACTGACACGGCAGGGCTAAAGCGGTGGGAGGGGGATCACGCCGCGCACCACCAGGTCACTGATAAACCCCAGCCAATCCTGCTGCTGCCCCTTGTTCGACAAGTCTTCGCCGAGGAATGAGCTGAGAGTGTGGCGGTTGGAGTTATAGAAGTAGCACAGCGAGGCGATCATCAAGTACACGTGCTTGAGGTCGACATCCTCGCGGAACACGCCTTGGGCCTGGCCGGCTTCGATGATCGGGCGCAATACACCGACCGCTTCCCCCGACAGCCTGCGCAATTCGCCGGACTGCTTGGCGTGCTTGCCCTGGTGCAGGTTTTCGATGCTCAGGATCGCCACGAACTCCGGGTGCTTGATGTAGTAGTTCCAGATAAACGCAACCAGCTCGCGCAGGGCCTGCACCGGCGCATCAAGGTCCAGCTTGAGTGTGCTTTCGGCGTGGTTGAACTGCTCGTAGGTGTGTTCCAGTACGCAGACGAACAGGTGTTCCTTGCTGCCGAAGTAGTAATAGAGCATGCGGTCGTTGGAGTCGGCTTCCTTGGAAATGGTGTCGACGCGCCCACCGGAATAGCCGTCGCGGGTGAACACCTTGACCGCCGCATGCAGAATGCGCGAACGCGTCTGGTCCGCCTGTTGGGCACGAACTCCGGTCTTCTTGATCGCCATGTCAAAGCGCCTTGCAGGACAGTTTGGGCGCGAAATATAACATGGGCTTTTTCCGCTCCGTTCCGTGACCGACAGGTTCTGTAATAAAAACGCCATTGCGCTGGGGATTAAATTCGGGACGGGCTATTTTGGTGCATCTCAATAACTAGAGTAGCCATGGATGAAATACCAACCCTTCAGCCGCACCTTAATTGCCACCGCCCTGGTGTTGACCGTCAGCGGCGTACAGGCCGCTTCCCAGGCCCCGGTGGCCGGTGAAAATGGCATGGTGGTGACCGCCCAGCATTTGGCCACGCATGTCGGTGTGGATGTACTCAAGGCCGGCGGTAACGCGGTGGATGCCGCCGTGGCGGTCGGCTACGCGCTGGCGGTGGTGTACCCGGCGGCGGGTAACCTGGGCGGCGGCGGGTTCATGACCGTGCAACTGGCGGATGGGCGCAAGACCTTCCTCGACTTCCGCGAAAAAGCCCCGTTGGCGGCCACCGCCGATATGTACCTGGACAAGGCCGGCAATGTGGTCGAAGGCTTGAGTGCCAAGGGGCACCTGGCGGTCGGCGTGCCCGGCACCGTGTCCGGCATGGAGCTGGCCCTGAGCAAGTACGGCACCCTCAAGCGCGCCCAGGTGATTGCCCCGGCGATCAAGCTGGCGGAAAACGGCTTTGCCCTGGAGCAGGGCGATATCGACCTGCTGCACACCGCCACCGGTGAGTTCGAAAAAGACAAGGATATGCGCGGGATCTTCCTGCACAACGGCCTGCCGCTGCAGGTCGGCCAGAAGCTGGTGCAGAAAGACCTGGCGAAAACCCTGAAGGAAATCTCCGCCAAGGGCAACGACGGTTTCTATAAAGGGTGGGTCGCCAAGGCCTTGGTGGATTCCAGCCAGGCCGGCAAGGGCATCATCACCCAGGCCGACTTGGACAAGTACAAGACCCGCGAACTGGCGCCCATCGAGTGCGACTACCGCGGCTACCACGTGGTCTCGGCACCGCCGCCAAGCTCGGGCGGCGTGGTGATCTGCCAGATCATGAACATCCTCGAAGGCTACCCGATGGCCGACCTCGGCTATCACTCGGCCCAGGGCCTGCACTACCAGATCGAAGCCATGCGCCACGCCTACGTGGACCGTAACAGCTACCTGGGCGATCCGGATTTCGTGAAGAACCCGATCGAGCATCTGCTGGACAAGAACTACGCGGCCAAACTGCGTGACGCCATCGAGCCGCAGAAGGCCGGGGATTCCCAGGCGATCAAGCCGGGTGTGTCGCCGCACGAAGGCAATAACACCACGCACTACTCGATCGTCGACAAGTGGGGCAACGCGGTCTCTGTCACTTACACCCTCAACGACTGGTTCGGTGCGGGCGTGATGGCGAGCAAGACCGGGGTGATCCTCAACGATGAAATGGACGACTTCACCGTCAAGGTCGGGGTGCCGAACATGTACGGCCTGGTCCAGGGTGAAGCCAACGCCATCGCACCGGGCAAGGCGCCGCTGTCGTCGATGAGCCCGACCATCGTGACCAAGGACGGCAAGGCCGTGATGGTCGTAGGTACGCCAGGCGGCAGCCGCATCATTACCGCGACCCTGCTGACCATCCTGAATGTCATCGACTACAAGATGAACATCCAGGAAGCCGTGGACGCGCCGCGTTTCCACCAGCAGTGGATGCCGGAAACCACCAACCTGGAGACCTTCGCGGTCAGCCCGGACACCCAGAAGATTCTGGAAAGCTGGGGCCACAAGTTTGCCGGGCCGCAGGATGCCAACCACTTGGCGGCGATCCTGGTGGGGGCACCGTCCCTGGAGGGTAAGCCGGTGGGTAACAACCGCTTCTATGGCGCGAATGACCCGCGTCGTAATACCGGCCTGTCGCTGGGCTACTAACCCCCCGGTGTTGTAGTGAGCGGGCTTGCCCCGCGCTGGGTGGCGAAGCCGCCCTAAAACCAAACACCGCGTCCTGTCTGGCAGGCTGCGGTGTTTTTTATTGGGGCGGCTTTGCCACCCAGCGCGGGGCAAGCCCGCTCACCACAACAGCTGTTCTACCGCAGCAAACGCGGCGGTGCGGCGCTCCTCCCAACTCCCCCTGATGACCACCACCGCCTGTCGATGCGCCTGCATCCACGCCAGGCTGTCCTGGAAAAACGCCTGGCGGTCGGCCAGTTCCGGTTGGCAGCGCTGGCCGTCGGCGGTCCATTCCACATCATCCGGCGACAGCAGCAGGTGCAGGTCGTAATGCCGCGCCAGCAGTTCGTCGTCGAGCCATGCCGGGTAGTCGCCGAACAGGGTCTGGCTCCACAGTCTGTTGGTCAGCAGGTGCGTGTCGAGGACCAGCAGGCGCGGCTGCCGGGCGCGGGCGGCATCTTCCCAGGCCAGTTGGCCGTGGGCGATCGCCGGGATATCCCCCAGGTGGGTGTCGCGCTGGTGCCGGTCGATGAAATACCGCACGTACTCACCGACCATCAGCCCACCGAAATGCGCGTGCAGCTCGGCGGCCAGCCAGCTTTTACCGCTGGACTCGGGACCGGCCAGGACCACCACCTTCATGCGCGCAGCGCCGGGTCGGCGCGCCATTCACGCCAGCCTTGCACGGCGATCACGGTGAACAGGGCATAGAGCGCAGCGGTGAGATACAAGCCTTTGTAGAGGAACAGCCCGACAAAAATCACGTCCACGGCAATCCACAGCGGCCAGCATTGCACGCGTTTCTGCGCCATCCACAGTTGCGCCACCAGGCTGAAACCGGTGAGGGCGGCGTCGAGCCAGGGCTGGGCGGCATCGGTCCAGTGCGCCATCGCAGCGCCCAGCAGCAGGCTGCCGACCGCGCCGATGGTCATGCTGGTCATGATTGCCGGCCAGCCCAGGCGGGTGACCTGGCGCCCTTGCCTGACCTCGCCGGCGCGGGTCCACTGCCACCAGCCGTAGACTTGCAAGGCGGCATAGACCACCTGCAGCAGCATGTCGGAATAGAGCTTCACGTCATAGAACACCCAGGTGTACAGCAACACCATCACCAGGCCGATGGGCCAGCACCAGGGGTTTTGCTTGACCGTCAGCCAGACAGCGATCACCCCCAGGGCGGCGGCGAACAGTTCAAGCCCGGACATGGCGGTTCCTTGGGAGAGTGGGAGAGGGCGGGGATTGTAACCAGAGGCCAGCAATCTTCAAAACACAGTAGGGCAAATGTGGGAGGGGGCTTGCCCCCGATAGCGGAGGGTCAGCTGCACATATGCAGACTGATGTATCGCCATCGGGGGCAAGCCCCATCCCATATTTGGAGCAGTGTTAGACCTTGAACTGGCGCAAGAGGCCGTCGAGCTGCTCGCTCAGCCCGCGTAAATGCACGCTGGCCACGTTGGACTGCTCGGCCGCCATTGCGGTGCTGTGGGACAGGCTCGCAGCCTGGGTGACGTTCTGGTTGATGTCTTCCACCACATGGGCCTGTTGCAGGGTGGCGCTGGCAATCGAGGCATTCAAACCGTTGAGGTTGTGCAGCGCCTGGCCGATGGCGGTGAGGCTGGCACCGGCCTGGCCGGCTTGTTCGATAGTCAGTTGCGAGGCGCTGTGGCTGTCGCTGATCACCTTGACCGCGGCTTCCGAGTGACCTTGCAGGCGCTCGATCATCGCCTGGATCTCGGCGGTGGATTTTTGCGTGCGCTGGGCCAGCAGGCGGACTTCATCGGCCACCACGGCAAAACCACGGCCTTGTTCCCCGGCGCGTGCGGCTTCGATGGCGGCGTTGAGGGCCAGCAGGTTGGTCTGGTCGGCGATGGAGCGGATCACTTCCAACACACCACCGATCTGCGTGCTTTCGCTGGACAAGGTGCGGATCACTTCCACGGCCTGGCTGATAGTGGTGGAGAGCTGGTCGATCTGCTGCAGGCTGCTGTCGATATTGACCTGGCCTTGCTGCGCCTGGGCCTGGGCATCGCGCATTTCGCTGGCGGCGTGTTCGGCGTTCTTGGCCACGTCCTGCACGCCGTAGGTGACTTCATTGATGGCGGTGGCCACCAGTTCCATCTGCTGGGACTGTTGCTGGCTGCGGTCATGGGCCTGGGTCGCGTTGTTGCCCAGCTCCGTGGACGACTGGCCCAGGGCGTTGGCGCACACCTGCAACTGGCTGACGACCTGGCGCAGCTTGGCCGTGAAGGTGTTGAAGTGCTGGGACAGTTGGGTGACTTCGTCGCGGCCGTGGGTGTCGAGGCTGCGGGTCAGGTCGCTTTCGCCGCTGGCGATGTTGCCCATGGCGTTCACCGCATCCTGCAGGGGGCGCACGATGCTGCGGGCAATCAGCGATACCAGCAGGGCCATCACCAGTGCGATGCCGAGGACGATAAACGAGGCCTTCCACACTTGGCTGTTGAACTCGGCCTGCACATCGTCCACGTACACGCCGGAGCCGATGATCCAGCCCCACGGCTCGAACAACTGGATATACGAGGTTTTCGCCACCGGCGCATCCGCGCCCGGCTTCGGCCAGCGGTAGTTGATGATGCCGGCACCCTTGGCCTTGGCCAGGATCACGAACTCGTTGAACACGGCAAACCCGTCGGGATCGCGGATGGCCGAGAGGTTCTGGCCGTCCAGCTTGGGGTTGGCCGGGTGCATGATCATCACGGGGGTGAGGTCATTGATCCAGAAGTAGTCGTCGTGGTCATAGCGCAGGCCGCGCACCGCGCTCAGGGCTTGTTTTTGCGCCGCTTCGCGGGTCATCACGCCGGTGGTTTCGAGGCTGTGATAAAACGTCAGGATCCCGCTGGCGGTCTGGACCACGTGCTGGGTCTGCTGGCGCTTGGCCTGGTACAGGTCGTCGTGGATCTGCTTGAGCATCAGCAAACCCAGGGCCATCAGCATCAGCACGGCGACGATCAGGATCATCCAGAGGCGTCGGCTGATCGACATATTGCGCAAACTGTTCATCGTCCTGTCACTCCGGGCTTTTTATAATTGTGGGCGTCGCATCGACTTTTACGCCTCGTCTGATAGGCTTTCGGCCTGAAATCGCAAAACCTGAGTACTGCCTGATTTTTCACAGAATTTTTGCAGACCGGCATTGACCATGGTCAACACCGGGCACTTGAGTGCGCTCGTCAGTGAACCATTAAAAGATTGATAAGGCATGCCACAGCGCATGACCTTTGGGGGAAGCATGGATTTTTGGACCGCCATTCAGGCATTGATTCTTGGCGTCGTGGAGGGGCTTACCGAGTTCCTGCCGATCTCCAGCACCGGACACCAGATTATCGTCGCCGATTTGCTCGACTTCGGCGGCGAACGCGCCATGGCGTTCAACATCATCATCCAGCTGGGTGCGATCCTCGCGGTGGTCTGGGAATTCCGGCGCAAGATCCTCGACGTGGTCACCGGCTTGCCGACCCAGCGCAATGCCCAGCGCTTCACGGTCAACCTGCTGATCGCGTTCCTGCCGGCCGTGGTGCTGGGGGTGATCTTTGCCGACCTGATCCACCATTACCTGTTCAACCCGATCACCGTGGCAGCCGCGTTGGTGATCGGCGGCATCGTGATGCTGTGGGCCGAGCGCCGCGAGCATGAAGTGCACGCCGAAAGCGTCGATGACATCACCTGGAAAGATGCGCTCAAGGTCGGTTTTGCCCAGTGCCTGGCGATGATCCCGGGTACGTCGCGCTCCGGCTCGACCATCATCGGCGGCCTGCTGTTCGGCCTGTCGCGCAAGACCGCCACCGAGTTTTCATTCTTCCTGGCCATGCCGACCATGGTCGGTGCGGCGGTGTATTCGGGCTACAAATACCGCGACCTGTTCCAGCCGGCGGACCTGCCGGTGTTTGCCATTGGCTTCGTCACCTCGTTCATCTTCGCGATGATCGCGGTCAAGGGCCTGCTCAAGTTCATCGCCAGCCATAGCTACGCGGCGTTCGCCTGGTACCGCATTGCGTTCGGCCTGCTGATCCTGGCGACCTGGCAATTCGGTTGGATCGACTGGGCTGCGGCCAAGGCATGATGATTCAACACCCACGCCTGAAAGCGGCGATTTTTGTGCTGCTGTGCACGGCGCCGCTGCTGGGTTCGGTGTTGGTGTGGCTGCGCGGTGAAACGGTACTTCCGTTGGCGGCCTACGGCGTGGTCAGCGTGCTGGCGTTCTTCCTGTATTGGAGCGACAAGCGCAAGGCCCGCACCGACAGTTGGCGCACCCCGGAAAACATCCTCCACGCCGTGGAACTGGCGGGCGGCTGGCCGGGGGCGCTGATTGCCCAGCAGGTGTTCCGGCACAAGACACGCAAGGTGTCTTACCAGGTGCTGTTCTGGGTGATCGTGCTGTTGCACCAGGTGTTCTGGCTGGACCAGTTGTTCCTCGGTGGCACGCTACTGTCCGTTCTCTAGCAGCAACCCCACCTGTGTGCGCTTGGGCAATTTGCTCACCACCAGTTGGTGGGAGCGCTGCAACAGGCTACGCAGTTCCTCGGCCCCCAGCGGGTAGGGCGTGTTCATGATGATCCACTGCGCGCGTGCCAGGTACGGCGCCGGGTGGATGCCGGGACGGTCCACATGGCCGAGGAACAAGTCCTTGTCGACCTTGAACGCCAGCGAGTCGCCGCGCAGGTTCTGCAGGGCGAACATCTTGTTGCCGGCGATCGAGAACACTCGCACGCCGCCCCATTTGTAGTCTTCCCGCGCGCCGGGCAGGCTCAGGCAGAAACTCGCGACCTGTGCTTCGGTCATTTTCATAGCAGGCGGTCTCCGCAGCTTTTGAAGCCTTCTTCCAGGTAATCGATCCAGGCGCGAATCGCCGGCAGCACGCCGCGGCGATGCGGGTAGACGGCCTGCAGCCAGCCGCCCGGCAACGACCACTCCGGCAGCAACTGTACCAGCCGGCCGCTGGCCAGTTCTTCTTCGCAGTACATCATTGGCAGCACGGTAAAGCCCAGGCCCATGATGGCGCTGGCCTTGCGTACGTTGAAGTCATCGACGCCCAGGCGCGCTTCCATCACCAGGTCGTGGGGGTTGCCTTCGGGATCGAGGATGCGTTGGTGCACCATGCGGTCAGCTTCCAGCGCGCCGAGTATCGGCAGTTGCTTGAGGTCGTCGAGGGTGTTGATGTGCCGACCGTGCAAAAAGTTCGGGCTGGCGACCAGGGCCGTCTGGGCGGGACGCAGGCGCTTGGTGACCAGTAGCGGGTCTTCATCGCCCAGTTCGCGCACGCGCAGCGCCACATCGATGCCTTCGGCTACCAGGTCGACACGGCGGTTGACCAGGGTCATCTCCAGCTGCACCTGGGGGTGGGCAGCCAGGAAACCCGCGACCACATCCGGCATCATGTTTTGCGCCAGGCCCACCGGGCACGTCACCCTCAGCCGCCCACGGGGTTCGCTGGACATGCTGGCGACGGCCTCGTCGGCCATTTCCGCTTCGAGCAGCATCGCCTGGCAGTGGCGCAGGTAGCGCTCGCCGACGGCGGTCAGGGTCAGTTGCCGCGTGGTGCGTTGCAGCAGGCGCGCGCCGAGGCGCTCTTCCAGCTCGGCAATGCGTCGCGACAGCCGCGACTTGGGAATGCCCAACAGCCGCCCGGCCGCCGCAAAGCCGCCGGCTTCGACGACTTTGGCGAAATAGTAGAGGTCGTTGAGGTCTTGCATGGTCAGCCTATTGTCCTGTCAGTGGGACAAACTATCGCATTTCAGGCGTCTTATCGACTATTGGTTTCATGCGTAGCATCCCCTCCATCTGATCGCCACTGTCGATCCCACACTCGGAGATCCACCATGAAACTGTTGCACATCGATTCCAGCATCCTCGGCGACAACTCGGCTTCCCGTCAGCTCAGCGCTGGCGTGGTCAAGGCCTGGCAGGCGGCCGAGCCGGGTGTGGAAGTGACCTACCGTGACCTCGCCAGCGAAGGCATCAACCACTTCTCCGGCGCGACCCTGGGCGCCCTTGGCACCGCCGCCGAACTGCGTGACGCCGCGCAACAGCACGAGGCCGACCTGAGTGCCAACAGCCTGGCCGAATTCCTCGCCGCCGACGCCGTGGTGATCGGTGCGCCGATGTACAACTTCACCATTCCAACCCAGTTGAAAGCCTGGATCGACCGCATCGCCGTTGCCGGCCAGACCTTCCGTTACACCGAAGCCGGCCCTGAAGGCCTGTGCGGTAACAAGAAAGTCATCATCGTGTCCACCTCCGGCGGCCTGCATGTTGGCCAGGCAACCGGTGTGGCCCACGAGGAATACCTCAAGGTGATGCTGGGCTTCCTCGGCATTACCGACATCGAATTCGTCCGCGCCCATGGCCTGGCCTATGGCGATGAGTTCCGCAGCAAGGCCTTGAGCGACGCCAACGTGCTCATCAACGAACAATTGTTCGCTGCTGCGTAAGGCTTGTGTAAATTTCGCCTCTGCTCGGTTTCAATCCGAAGCCGGGCGCCTAAACTCTGTATTCTGGTCGCCTGAAACGACCGGAATACGGAGTTTTTTCGTTTGCCCGCTGTCATTACTTTGGCCCAGGTTATGCACGCATGGGGTTATCACCCGATGCGAGTGCCTTGAACCATGGACTTTTCATATAGACATGCCGCGGGTGTTGAACGTGGTCACGCAGCAAAGGTGGACATCCTCATGATGCGTCTTTGTGCCGTTATGGTTCTTTCCCTGCTGGGCGGCCTGATTTCAGTGCACGCCGCGCCCGCGCCGCACCCCCATTGGAGTGTGGGCTTCCACCGCATGAGCTTTCTCGACCCGCTGGACCTGCAGCCGATGAAAGCCGTGGCCTTCTACCCGTCCACCGACGCTGAACACAGCACGCAACTGGGTCCCTATCACGTCGCCGCCAGCGAAGATTCCAAGATCGCCATTGGCCGCTTTCCGATGTTGATGCTGTCCCATGGCAACACCGGTACGCCGCTGGCCCTGCATGACCTGGCCACCTCCCTGGCGCGCAAAGGCTTTGTGGTGGTCGCGGTGTTGCATCCTGGCGATAACTATAAGGACCACAGCCGCCTGGGCACGGTGAGTAACCTGTACGGCCGGCCGATCCAGATTTCCGAAGCGATCACCGCAACCCTGGCCGACCCGATGCTGTCGCCGTTCGTCAACGTCGATCAGGTGGGCGTTATCGGCTATTCGGCCGGTGGCGAAACCGCGTTGATCCTGGCGGGGGCCAAGCCGGACTTCGACCGCCTGCGCCGCTATTGCCAGGAACGCCCCGAAGATCGCGATGCCTGCACCACCAAGGGCGAACTGGTGGTGGACCGTGACGACCTGCAACCGCAATCCGACCCGCGCATTCATGCCTTGATGTTGATGGCGCCGTTGAGCCTGATGTTCGGCCGCCACACCCTGGCCGACGTGCATGTGCCGGTGCTGCTCTACAGCGGCGATGGCGACAAGCTGGTGGCGGTCGACAAGAACGCCGCCGCCCTGGCGCGCAAGCTGCCGGAGCCACCGGACTTCAAGCTGCTGGCGGGGGCAGGGCACTTCGTGTTCATGGCGCCGTGTGACAGCGACCAATTGGCCGCGATGCCGGCGATCTGCACCGATGCCGATGGCGTCGACCGCGAAGGCATCCACCGCGACCTGATCTCCGAGGCCGGGCGTTTTTTCAGCCACACCCTCGGCCAGGCTACCCGCGCCGGCTTGCAGACCGCCGATCAGTAAGGGCGGCGCTTGAGCAGCAAGGTCACGCCCAGCGCCGTGACCGACAACAACGCTGCGCAGAAGAAAATCCAGCTGTAACCCAGGTTCAGCGCCACGGCGCCCATCAACGGCCCGGCAATCGCCAGGGCCAGGTCGAAAAACACCGCATAGGCACTCAGGCCCGCACCGCGACTGCTGTTCGGCACCTGCTTGATGGCCTCCACGCCCAGCGCCGGGTACACCAGCGACAAGCCAAAGCCGGTCAGCCCTGCACCGATCATGGCTACGCCGGTGGACGGTGCCAGCCACAGCAGCGTCAGGCCCAGGGTCTCGATGATCATGCAGGCAATCGCCGCCCTGAAGCCGCCAAAACGGCTGATCGCGGAGATGAACAGCAGCCGCGAGAGGATAAAACACACGCCAAACACCGTGAGGCAGTACGCCGCGCCGGCCCAGCCGCGATTGAGGTAATACAGGGTGATAAAGGTGGTCAGGGTGCCGTAGCCGATGGACGCCAGGCACAGGCTGGCACCAAAGGGTGCGATGCGCCCGAACACCGCCCAGAACGGCAGGCGTTCGCCGCGCACCACCGGCACCGAGGGTTTATTGCGGATCAGCACCAGGCCCAGCGCCGCCAACACCGACAGCGCGATACCCAGGCTGGTGTAGCCATATTCGGCGACCATCACCACCCCGAGCGGCGCGCCGATGGCGATGGCACCGTAGGAGGCAATGCCATTCCACGAAATCGACCGCGCCGTGTGCTCCGCTCCGACCTGGCCCATGCACCAACTGATGGTGCCCACGCCGATCAGGCCTTGGGCCACGCCCAGCAACAGCCGTCCGACGATCAGAATCCCCAGGCTCAGGCTGGGCAGGCTGTCCACCAGGGTAGCGAAGAACGTCAACACGCCGCTGACCAGGATGCCAGCCAGCCCCAGCACAATCGCGCGCTTGGTGCCGACGTTGTCGGACATGCGCCCGGCCATGGGGCGGCTGAGCAGGGTTGCCAGGTACTGCGAGCCGATGGTGATCCCGGCCACCACCGCGCTGAAGCCCAGTTGCTCATGGACATAGCCCGGGATTACCGCAATCGGCAGGCCAATGCAGATAAAGGCGATGAAGGTGTAGAACACGATGGAGACGATCTGCAGGGTGATCGACAGTGAACTGGGGGCGGCGGCAGACATGGGCACTCGTTCGCGGGCGGGCGGTGAATGCATCATGGCAAGGGCTTGGGGGAAAAGGAACCAGGCTAACTACTTTGACTGAGAAACCGGCTTACTGTGGCGAGCGGGCTTTTGTGGTGAGCGGGCTTGCCCCGCGCTGGGCTGCGCAGCAGCCCCAATAAAAAACACCGCATTCTGCCAGGCAAAACGCGGTGTTCGTTTTCAGGGCCGCTGCGCAGCCCAGCGCGGGGCAAGCCCGCTCACCACAACAAGCTCCCGCGCCACAACAAGCATGCTCCCAGGGTTTCAGGTCGCTACTGTTAGAACACCACGCCTTGGCTGCGCAGGTAGTCGTCGTAGGTGCCGCTGAAGTCGATCACGCCGTTGGCGCTCAACTCGATGATGCGGGTGGCCAGGGACGATACGAACTCACGGTCGTGGCTGACGAAGATCAGCGTGCCCGGGTAGTTCTCCAACGCCAGGTTCAGCGCCTCGATGGATTCCATGTCCAAGTGGTTAGTCGGTTCGTCCATGATCAGCACGTTCGGCTTTTGCAGGATCAGCTTGCCGAACAGCATGCGGCCTTGCTCACCACCGGAGATCACCTTTACGGACTTCTGGATTTCATCGTTGGAGAACAGCATACGACCCAGGGTGCCACGGATCATTTGCTCGCCTTGGGTCCACTGGCCCATCCAGTCGAACAGTGTGACGTCGTCTTCGAAGTCGTGGGCGTGGTCCTGGGCGTAGTAGCCCAGTTCCGCGGCGTCGGTCCACTTGATGCTGCCGGCATCCGGGGTCAGTTCGTTGACCAGGGTGCGCAGCAGGGTGGTCTTGCCGATACCGTTCGGGCCGATGATCGCCACGCGCTCGCCGGCTTCGATCTGGAAGCTGAAGTCCTTGAACAGCGGCTTGCCGTCGAAACCTTTGGCCATGCGCTCGACGATGACCGCCTGTCGATGCAGCTTCTTGTTCTGTTCGAAACGGATGAACGGGCTCACGCGGCTCGAAGGCTTGACCTCGGCCAGCTGGATCTTGTCGATCGCCTTGGCGCGGGAAGTGGCCTGCTTGGCTTTCGAGGCGTTGGCCGAGAAGCGGCTGACGAAGGACTGCAGCTCGGAGATCTGCGCTTTCTTCTTGGCGTTGTCCGACAGCAGTTGCTCGCGGGACTGGGTCGCCACGGTCATGTACTCGTCGTAGTTGCCCGGGAACAGGCGCAGCTCGCCGTAGTCCAGGTCAGCCATGTGGGTGCACACGCTGTTCAGGAAGTGACGGTCGTGAGAGATGATGATCATCAGGCTGGAGCGCTGGGTCAGGATGTTTTCCAGCCAGCGGATGGTGTTGATGTCCAGGTGGTTGGTCGGTTCGTCGAGCAACAGCACTTCCGGGTCCGAGAACAGCGCTTGGGCCAGCAATACACGCAGTTTCCAGCCGGGGGAGACTTCGCTCATCGGGCCGAAATGCTGTTCCAGGGGAATACCCAGGCCCAGCAGCAGTTCACCGGCACGGGATTCGGCGGTGTAACCGTCCATCTCGGCGAACTCGGTTTCCAGCTCGGCCACGGCCATGCCGTCGTCTTCGCTCATTTCCGGCAGCGAGTAGATACGGTCGCGCTCGGCCTTGACCTTCCACAGCTCCTCGTGGCCCATGATCACGGTGTCGAGCACGGTGAATTCTTCGTAGGCGAACTGGTCCTGGCGCAGCTTACCCAGGCGCACATTCGGCTCCAGCATGACCTGGCCACCGGACGGATCGAGGTCGCCGCCGAGGATTTTCATGAAGGTCGACTTGCCGCAACCGTTGGCACCGATCAGACCATACCGGTTGCCGGCGCCGAACTTGACCGAGACGTTCTCAAAGAGCGGCTTGGCGCCGAACTGCATGGTGATGTTAGCTGTGGAGATCAATTACTTTACCTATCAATGGGTTGCGAGCGTGGCGGCAGGAGCCTTCAGGCATGCATCAACAGCGACATCAAGGCGCGAAACCCGGTCGCTGAGCAAAAAATGGGGGATGTGTGTTGGAATTTGGCGCGCATTGTCGCATATGTGAGGCGACAGTTGTATGGCGGCCGACGAGGGATATTCAGTGCTCTGAATGTGGCAAGCCATTGCTGGTGCAGGTCGGATGCCTGCTTGACGTACTCCGAGCTCGTTGGCGGCGGGAAAATGGAAGGTGTTTCCAGAACGTTGCCTTCGCTTTTTCCGGCGATCCGTGTGTTTCCTGGCGAATCTCAACGCGTGCGTGGCGGGATCGTAGATTTTATAGCGCCGAACAACCGCCGCTGCATGTTCAGCCTTGCACCTTCAGCCACGCACGAATGCGCGTTCGGGCATTGGCGTAAGGAGACGAAGTATTGAACTGAATCATGCGGCCCTTGGGCCATTTTCCGTACCAGGCGCTGCCATAGAGTTCATCGTCTGACCTTGCCGTGATCGTCGCCGCGAGCCGTGTTTTTGCTTCTACCAGGCGGGCAATCAGTTCTTGCCATTCGAGTGCGTTGTGATCTGCATAAAACTTCTGCGCCAGCAGGCCGAGCTGGTTCCATTTGAAGCCGATCTCAGGAAACTCAACCGGTTCACCCCGGTCGTCGCGGTCCAGCCATTTCAGTACCAACTCGTTCCATCCAATCAGGTAGGCCACCAGATCGGCCGGACTCATGGTGGTACCGTCGACATGACCCTTAAGTGTGGCTTCACGCGCACGATCAGGCGCAACCTTGGCCAGATCGCTCATCAGCGTGTTGAAGGTCGTCGTAATGGCCGCAAGCAATTCTGCCTTGGAGGCTGGAACAGCCATGAGTTCCTCCTTCTATCTGCTCTTACGACTGGCACGGAGGGTATGGAAAACTCAGGTTTCCCGAAGCGTTGAGATCAGTCTCGACGAGGCCCCCCCGCGCTCAGTAAATGGTTGCGATCGCCTGCGCGAGCTGCATGTCGGTCATGGGACGCGTGTGAGGGGCCGAGCGGTAGTGCAGAGATGCCTGCTCAAACTGAGCGCCGCGAATTTCGCCCTCGGAGCCAATGAATGCAAGGGCATCATCCTTCGCTTTTTTCATTATTGAGGGCGAGTAGACCGTAAATGCCGTGGTCCCGCCGAGGACAAAGGTCGGGAACAGGGTGGTGGCGCTCAGCGCTCTCTCGACCGGGTTCTCCACATACCATGCCATAGCGTTGGTGCTGATCGATGCCATGAGGGCGATTGCCAGCGTCTTCCAGGAATTCATTCTTCGATGCTTCCATTGCGGTCGAAGGACGCACGATAACAGAGTCGGCTGAGCGCCAGAAACCCGGCCCGTCAGCAATTAAACACAGGCGCATAACGCTCTTCGCGTTTCTTGAAGTGAATCGGGGCCATAGGGACTTTTTCACCGTTGACGAATATGTCCGGGAAGGTAAGCGTGAAATCATCCATGTCGCCTTGGCCCAATGCTGTCCCTTTGAACTCGCTGTCGAATGTTTTCCTGGGGTCGAAACCGGTTTTGAGTTGTTCAATGGTGACAGGATAGCTTTGCCCATTCGCCAGGGTGACCGTGACAACGGGCGAGGCTGCACTGACCCAAAGCGCCGGGTCGGCCTGTTTGACGGCTGCTGTGCTATTGGATGAGTAGAGCCGTCCGAACAGGCGCAGTTCAGCAGCGGTTGAGCGCTGGTTACCCGGCCAGCTGGATGTGCCGGGTGGCGCAACATAGACCAGCACATGAACCCAGTTGAGTTCTTCTGCCAGTGGGGCATAGCTCATCGCCGCTTTCGGGCCGGGGCAGGTGCGCGAAAGCAGGGCGTTGCTGCCCACCGTCGACTCCGGATGCAGATAGGGCCCCGTGCTGCAGCCTGCGAGCAGAAGCAGTAGCGGATACAGGATGTATTTCTTCATAGGGGCAACTCCATTTGCTGTTTGGGTTCGGCGCACAGTGTCGCTTATATCATGCGGCAGATGCGTGGGGGGCCAAGATGGGCTTCGCCAGCGTCTCCGGCATCGCCAGCCATAACAGCGCCAACGCGACGCCCGCCACCCCGGCCAGGGTGAGGAAGGCCGCATTGTAGCCCGCCTGCTGCACCACAAAACCGGCCAGGCTGCTGCTCAAGGCCGCGCCCAGCCCAAATACGGTGGACAGCGCCCCCAGGCTGACGTTGAAACGCCCGGTGCCCTGGGTCAGGTCCTTGACGATCACCGGGAACAGCGCACCGAAGATCCCTGCGCCGATACCGTCGAGCATCTGCACGGCCACCAGCCAGTAGGGATCGCTGGACAGGGTATAGAGCACGCCACGCAGCGGCAGGATCATGAAGCCGAACAGCAACAGCGGCTTGCGCCCCCACACGTCGGCCTTGCTGCCCACCAGCCAGGCCATCGGCACCATCACCAATTGTGCGGCGACAATACAGGCCGAGGTCAGTGGCGTGGCCATCTGCAGGTTGATCTGCGAGAGCTTCTGGCTGACCAGTGGCAGCATCGCCGCATTGGCCAGGTGGAAGAGGGCGCAGCAGACGGCAAACAGCAATAACGGCCGGTTGGCCAGCAAGACCGCAATGCCGGACGGCTGCTCATGGTCGCTGTGGTGGGCGGGATCGAAGCCCCGGGCTACCTCGTGGTCGATGGCCTTGGCCGAGACGCAACTGACCGCGACGACGCTGGCCACCGCCATAAAGGCCATCAGGTAGAACACCACCACGGGTCCGAACAGGTACGCCAGGCCACCGGCCAACAGCGCCGCCACAGCGTTGCCGGCATGGTTGAAGGTTTCGTTGCGCCCGGTGCGCCGGGTGAACGCACGTGGCCCGGTAATGCCCAGGGAAATCGCGGAAATCGCCGGCGCGAACACCGAGGCAGCGATGGCACTGGCCGCCTGGGTCAAGGCAACCAGGCTGAATGAACTGACGAAGGGCAGCAACAGGCAACTGCCGGTCACCAGCAGGGCGGCAACGGCAATCACAGCGCGTTTGCTGCGTGTGCGGTCGATCAGGGCACCCGCCGGGCCCTGGGTGATCAGCGCGGCGATACCTGCCAGGGTCATGACTACGCCGATACTGGCCGGATCCCACTTGTGCACCGCCAGCAGATAGATGGCCAGGTACGGGCCGAGGCCGTCGCGCACATCCGCCAGGAAAAAATTCAGGCTGTCCAGGGACAGGGTATTACGCAGGTCGGCGTGTTTGGCCACGATCAGGACTTCGCAGGGGGGGCGTTCAAAGGCTGAACACTCATTGCGCTAGTGACCTGCGCGCAGTTCATTTAGTTTCGCCTGCTGCTGGGGTTTTAATCTGCGGGCTTGTGGCTTATTTTCTTTGCCTCGCCGTATGACTTATCTGGAGACGCAATGGACATGCCCTCAGCTCAACAGGCGATTGCCTGCAACAAGGACGCCTGGGATCAATCCGCCGACCTGCACAAAACCACCGAGACCTGGAGCGCCCTGCTTAACGGGGTCCGCGACCCTGGGTTTTCGTGCTTGGACCCCACCCTTACCGGGCTGTTGCAAGACATCGGCGTTGCCGGCAAAGAGGTGCTGCAGGTGTGCTGCAATAACGGCCGCGAAAGCCTGTCACTGTTCGGCCTGGGCGCGCGTTCGGTGGTCGGTGTGGACCAATCCCGGGCGTTCCTGCAGCAGGCCCGTGAGCTTGCCGACGTTTCGCCCCACAACCCGGAATTCATCGAAAGCGATATCCACCAGTTGCCATCCCGCTTGCACGAGCGCTTCGACATTGCCTTGGTGACCATCGGCGTGCTGGGCTGGATGCCGGATGTGGCGCTGTTCATGCGCCATGTCGCGAGGACCTTGAAACCCGGTGGCACGCTGGTGATGTATGAAACCCACCCGTTTCTGGAAATGTTCGACCCGCGTGCGCCAGACCCACTGTTGCCGGCCAGTTCGTACTTCCAGCGTGAGCCTTTTGTGCTGCAGGAGTCGATTGTCTATGAGGGGCAGGGCGAAGTGGCGGGGCCGACCTCCTATTGGTATGTGCACACCCTGGGGGATGTGGTGAGCGCGGCGATTGCTGCGCAATTGCAGATCGACCATCTGCAGGAATATGCCCACTCCAATCGCGAAGAACTTTACGACCAGTACGAGCACCAGCCTGCCCAGTTACCCCTGTGCTTCACGCTGGCCGCCACCAGGCGTCCCGCCTGAGCCGATTGGCGCCAGGCAAAAAAAGCCCGCGCACTGGCGGGCCAAGGGATTTACTGGAGTAGGTAGACTTCACCCTATAGGGCTGAAAGTGAAGGCTTTGTGAAATTGCTGTCGCGCGTTCGGATGGCGCACAGCATCACGCGCGGCGCACGAAAGTGCGCATGGTTTGGCCGGGGCCGGTACTGAACACGATGGGCCTGGGCATACCTTCATCCGCAGCAATGAACACAAATGAATCCCCCTCCAGGCGATAACTGGCGGGCAAGTGCTTGCCGGCGTCATCGCCCAGGGCGTCCACCCACGTAATGCTTTTGGGAACCGTGCTGCTGTCCAGGAAAAACCGACCCGCCAACAACACTTCGCCACTGACGGTCTTCACTTCGAAACGATCGCCTCTGATAGTGGTTAAAGCGCCCGGAGCGCTGTGGGCATCGATGGGATTGAGTACGCCACTGTCTTCAAGTGAGGTTTGCTCCCAAACGCCTTGAAGGGGTTGACTATCCGGATCTGAAAGGGCTGACATACAAATTCCTTTTTGCTGAGGGGGTGATTGCCGGACGTTGCCGGCGGTGCTGCCTTTTACCATCTTTCGCCGTTCGATGATCGGTGGTTGCCGTGCCCCAAGGCCGGCCGTCGAGGCGTCTGCCTGGCACATTCAGTAGACAGGTTTTCACAATTCTTGATTAACTTTTGGTTACAAACTGTGGCTAAATAACTGCTACGGACCACGTATCGGGACATTACTCAGCCGGTCGTGCCAATTGTGTGAATTGTGATTTCAGACGCTGCTATCCATCCTCAGCCGTTGTGGGCGCGCAGGAGCAGCCTGTTTTCTTCTGACATGTGACGAAATCCCTTGAAACTCATCATTGTTGTTCTTTACGTTGCCTCCATTGCGTATGTACACCTGCGTGGTCGGGTGCGGCATAAGCTGGGCCGCCAACTCAGTGATCATTCGACCTTCCTGGCGCCGATCAACTGCTTCCTTTACCTGTTCTCCAAACTGCCCGGCCGCCCTTATTTATCACCCAGCGATTTTCCCGACCTGAGCCCGCTGCAAGAGCACTGGGAGGAGATTCGCCGGGAAGGCCAGGCTCTGATGCGCGCGGGCGAAATCAAACGCTCCGACCAATACAACGACGTAGGTTTCAACTCGTTCTTCAAGTCCGGCTGGAAGCGTTTCTACCTGAAATGGTATGGCGACAGTCACCCCTCGGCGATGAAGCTGTGCCCGCGTACCACCGAGCTGGTGCAGGGCATCGGCTCGATCAAGGCGGCAATGTTCGCCGAGTTGCCGCCGGGCTCCAAGCTGGTGCGCCACCGTGACCCATATGCCGGTTCCTACCGTTACCACCTGGGCCTGGACACGCCGAATGATCCGGGCTGCTACATCAATGTGGACGGCGAAAGTTACTACTGGCGTGATGGCGAGCCGGTGATGTTTGACGAGACGTATATTCACTACGCTGAAAACACCACACAGCAGAACCGCATCATCCTGTTCTGCGATATCGAGCGCCCGATGAAATACCGTTGGGCCGCCGCCTTCAACCGCTGGTTCAGCCGCACTGTGATGGCGGCCGCAGGCTCGCCCAACGACGCCGGCGACAAGACGGGGGGGCTCAACCGCGCGTTTACTCGCCTGTACAAGATCCGTCTGCGTGGCAAAGAACTGAAAAAGCGCAACCGCACGCGTTATTACCTGGAAAAGTGGGCGATCTTCGCTGCCCTGGCGGCTCTCTTCCTGCTGATCTGAAGCCGGCCCGGGCGCCACTCACTTCGGTGGCGTGGCGTCTAATTGATCCCACATCTTTCTGTTGATTTTTTGCCGATTGGCATAGCCCGCCCACGGGTCTTCCTTCAAACCTTGCAAACGCTCCAGCACATTGGCCACCGTCCATTGCTGGGCACTGCGCAAGCCTTTGAGCTCTTCACGACTTACCGGTACCGACACGGGCAGGCCCGGCCGTGCGCGTACCGAATAGGCCGCCACTGTGCTGGCGCCACGGGCATTGCGCAGGTAATCGATGAAGATCTTGCCTACGCGGTTTTTTGGCCCGGAGGTGGCGGTAAAACGCTCGGGCAACTGCCGGGCCATGAACTGGGCGATGGCTTTGGCAAAGGCTTTTACCGTGTCCCAGTCATCCCGCCGCGCCAACGGTACTATCAGGTGCAGGCCTTTACCGCCGCTGGTCTTGACGAAGGCCTCGAGCCCCAACTCGTCCAGTACCGACAGCGTCAGGTGCGCGGCCTCCAGCATGACTTTCCAGGGCAGCGCCGGGTCCGGGTCGAGGTCCAGTACAAACAGGTCCGGCGTTTCGATCTTGTCCGAAGTGGCGCCCCAGGTATGAAACTCGATGCTGCCCATTTGCACGGCACCGGCCAGGGCGTGCGCGCTGTCGATTTCCATCAGGCGCGCATGGCCTGGGTCCAGTGCCGGGTCCAGTTGATTGATGTGAGGAATGGCCAGGCGCTCTGCATGCTTCTGGAAAAACTGTTCGCCTTCGATGCCTTCAGGCGCCCTGAGCAGCGATACCGGGCGGTGCCGCAGGAACGGCAGAAGCCACTTGCTGATGCTGGCGTAGAACTGCGCCAATTGCTGTTTCTGCGTGCCGCTTTGCGGGTCGATGACGCGGTCGGGGTGAGTGATCTTCACCCCGCTGGCCCGCCCGGCCGCCGGTGCTTTCAGGGTTTTGGCCGCGCGCGGCTGCTCCTGGATGACCTGCGCGGCGGGTTTGTCCGTGCGCAAGCCCATGAACGCTGCCTGGCGTACCACACCCTCTCGGGTCCATTGGGCAAACTGCACCTCGCCCACCAGCGTCGGCTCCACCCAATGCACGCCGCGCGCCTGGGTGCCGGTCAGCGGTTTTGCCAGGGGCGACGCCGCGCGTTCCAAAGGCTTGAGGCGGGCATGGATGTTTTTCAGTGAGGCCTGGTCGAACCCGGTGCCCACGCGCCCGGCATAGACCAGCGCGCCATCGGCATGGACGGCCAGCAGCAGCGCACCAAAACCGCTGCGTGAGCCCTGGGGGCGTGTGTAGCCGACGATCACGAACTCCTGGCGCAGGCGGCATTTGAGTTTGATCCAGTCGGTACTTCGACTGGAGACGTAGGGGCTGCCCTTACGCTTGCCGATCACGCCTTCCAACGCCAGCTCGCATGCGCTTTCGACGATATCGCGCTGGTTGGCGGCAAATGCTTCGGAAAAACGCAGCAGCTTGCTACGGCTGCCGGACAAGGCGTCTTTGAGCGCGGCGCGACGCTCCTCCAGTGGCGCCTGACGTTGATCGCTGCCGTTTAAAAACGGCGCGTCGAACAGGTAGTAGACGATGTCCAGGCTGCGGCCGAGCTCAAAGGCATTTTGCAGTGCCTGGAAGTCCGGCAGGCCGTCGTCATTAAGGCTGACCATCTCGCCATCGAGCCAGCTGTCCTTGAGCTTCAGGGCCTGCAGGGCCTTGACCTGGCGTGGCAGGCGCTCGGTCCAGTCATGGCCATTGCGGGTAAACAGGCGTACCTCGCCGTCGCGGATGCGGGCGAGCATGCGGTAACCATCGAACTTGATCTCGTAGTGCCAGTCGCCTTCGGGCGCGCGGTCTATCAGGGTTGCCAGTTGCGGGGCGAATTGGTCGGGGAGGACGGTTGCCCGTTTCTGTGGTTTGGCGCGAGGCTTGGCCTTGGGTTCGCCGACCGAGGCGTCACTGAGGACACTCTTTGGCTGGGCCTGGACGATATCGTATTCGGTGGCGGGGCGGGCCTGCTGGTCTTTTTCCTTGATCAGCAGCCACTGCTCCTTGTCGCCGCTGCCCTTGAGGCGCGTACGTACCAGCGCCCAGTCACCGGAGAGCTTTTCACCGACCAGGGTAAATTTGAGTTTGCCGGCGGCGTAGGCCTTGTGCGGGTCGTCATGGGGTTGCCAGATGCCGCGGTCCCACACGATCACATCGCCGGCGCCGTACTGGCCGGCCGGGATGCTGCCCTCGAAACCGCCATAGCTCAGGGGATGATCTTCAACGTGCACGGCCAGGCGTTTCTGGCTCGGGTCCAGGCTCGGCCCCTTGGGCACTGCCCAACTGAGCAGCACCCCGTCAAGCTCAAGACGGAAGTCATAGTGCAGGTTGCGCGCGTCGTGCTTCTGGATCACGAAGCTCAGGGCCGATGCCTTGGGCTTACGACCCGGTGCGCGGCCTGATGGCTCGGCGGTGACCTCGAAATCGCGTTTACGGTTGTATTCGCTCAGCGGCTTGGCCATGTGGTTCTCCCGCATAGGGCAGGCTCAGGAGGCCTTTTTGGTGGATTTTTTCGCGGCCGGTTTTTTCGTCGCCGGCTTGCCCGCCAGGCTGCGCTTGAGCAGCTCGGTCAAATCGATCACATCGGCGGACTTGCGCTCGTCGCTGCCTTCCTGGGATTCGACGTCTTCGATCTTGCCGGCCTTGGCTTTCTTCGCCACCAGCGCCATGATTTTTTCCTGGAAACTGTCGCGATAGTTCTCGGGCTGCCAGTCGGCGCTCATGTCTTCCACCAGGCGCTTGGCCATGTCCAGTTCGCCCTTGGCCAGGCTCGGTTTGGTGACTTCGCCGGGGAGTTCCAATTCATCCAGGCTGCGCACTTCAGCCGGCCAGCGCAGCATCACCAGCACCAGCGCCGACTCCAGGGGCATCAGTGCCGCCAGATGTTGCTTGGTGTGCAACACCACATTGGCCAGGGCGACCTTGCGGGTTTTCTTCAACGTTTCGCGCAGCAGTGCGTAGACTTTGCCACCGCGTTTATCCGGGGCCAGGAAGTAGGGGGTATCGATGTTTTGCAGAGGGATCTGTTCGCTGGCGACGAACGCGATGATCTCGATAGTCTGGGTCGACTTGGGGTGGGCCGAGCGGATCTCGTCTTCGCTGAGTACCACATAGCGGCCTTTCTCAAACGCCACGCCCTTGACGATATTCTCCTTGGAGACCTCCTTGCCGGTGGTCTTGTTGATGCGTTTGTAGCCCACCGGGTCCATGCTGCGCTTGTCCAGCCAGTCGAAATCCACGCCCTGGGCGGACGTGGCCGAGACCAGCGATACCGGAATATGAACCAGGCCGAAACTGATGGCGCCTTTCCAGATTGCTCGCGGCATACGTGCGATTCCTTAAGAAGAAGCTGTGTTCTGGTGACTCGACGGCTGCGTGAAAAGTTTCCCCCGGCAGATGCGCGGACAGATCGTGTTACACCTGATGAGAAACTATTTAGTTACGAAAGCCGAACCCAGGGCGTAGCGTGGTATCGAAAGCACGTACTCCTCGCCCCAGAGAGGCTTTGTCATGAACAGTTGTGTGCGTCATCTCGCGGTGCTGGTGTTAGGCCTGGCACTTGGGCCATTTGCCCACGCGCAAAACCTGCCCGGCAGAAGCGATTCCAATACCGGCCCGATCCATCGGGCCAACCCCAACAGCATGCAGGGCACCCAGCCCAATACGCCGGCGGTGCGTGGTATTCAGACCGTGCCGACGCCGCGCACACCGACCCTGGAAAACGGTGGTATCGGCAATCGCTACCCGCAACGCGATGCGGCCCCCAGCCGTCCAGCCACCGACTCCAAAGCCCCCACCTATGATGCCAACGGCAATCGCCGGTAAGGACGCTGTCTTATGTTTATACGCAAAACCCTGCTCGCCACCCTGTGCGCCACCACGCTGCTTGCGCAGACGGCCGTTTATGCCGCCGATGGGCAGCAGTTCCCCAGTGAACAAGGCAGCATCACCGCGACCCCGATCGTCAAAGGCCTCGATCACCCGTGGGCCGTGGCGTTTCTACCCGACCAGCAAGGGTTCCTGGTGACCGAGCGTCCGGGCCACCTGCGCTTTGTCAGTCCGGACGGCAAGCTGTCTGCGCCGTTGACCGGCGTGCCTGAGGTGTGGGCCAAGGGGCAGGGCGGTTTGCTCGATGTGGTGCTGTCACCTGACTTCAAACAGGACCGCATGGTCTATCTGACGTATGCCGAAGGCGGCGGCAAGGGCGGCACGGCCGGCACCGCTGTGGGTCGTGGGCGCCTGGCAAAGGACATGACTGGCTTGACCGATTTCAACGTGATCCTGCGCCAGGAGCCGAAACTCTCCACCGGCAACCACTTCGGTTCGCGCCTGGCCTTCGACCGCGATGGCTACCTGTTCGTGACCCTGGGGGAAAACAACGACCGCCCGACCGCCCAGGACCTGGACAAGCTGCAGGGCAAAGTCGTACGGATCTACCCGGATGGCCGCGTGCCCGATGACAACCCGTTTGTCGGTCAAGCCGGGGTACGTCCCGAGATCTGGTCCTACGGCCAGCGCAATCCCCAAGGGCTGGCGCTGAACCCATGGAGTGGCACGCTCTGGGAAAACGAGCACGGGCCGCGCGGCGGTGATGAAATCAACATTATCGAGCGCGGCAAGAACTACGGCTGGCCGCTGGCAACTCACGGCATCAACTATTCGCTGACACCGATTCCCGAGGCCAAGGGCAAGACCGCAGAAGGCACCGTGGCGCCCCACCATGTGTGGGAGAAATCACCGGCCATCAGTGGCATGGCCTTCTACGACGCCGACCGGTTCAAGGCGTGGCAGCACAACGTGTTCATCGGTGCGCTGGCCAGCCAGGAACTGATTCGTCTGCAGTTCGATGGCGACAAGATCATCCATGAGGAGCGCTTGCTGGGCGGCTTGAAGGCACGTATTCGCGATGTGCGGCAGGGGCCGGATGGCTTTCTGTATGTGCTGACGGATGAGGAAGATGGCGTGCTGTATCGAGTGGGCCTCAATCAGGATTGAGCAATGAGCCGCAAGCTTGAAGTTTCAAGCTTGCGGCTTCAGTCAAAGCCCGAGCTCGGACAAGCCCGGATGATCATCCGGGCGCCGTCCCAGCGGCCAGTGGAACTTGCGTTCGCTCTCCTTGATCGGCAGGTCGTTGATGCAGGCAAAACGATTAGCCATCAGGCCATTCTCGTCGAACTCCCAGTTCTCATTGCCATAGGAGCGGAACCAGTTACCCGAGTCGTCGTGCCATTCGTAGGCATAGCGCACGGCGATGCGGTTGCCGGTAAAGGCCCATAGCTCCTTGATCAGCCGATAATCCAGCTCCCTGGCCCATTTGCGCGTGAGAAAGCCCTTGGCCTCTTCGCGGTCATGGGCGAATTCGGCACGGTTACGCCATTGCGTGTCCAGGGTATAAGCCAGCGATACCCGGTGCGGGTCGCGGGAATTCCAGCCATCTTCGGCCAGGCGCACTTTTTCAATTGCCGATTCACGGGTAAACGGCGGCAAGGGCGGACGTGTTTCTGCGGTAGATGACATCAGGCGGCTCCTCAAAACCATACAGCGTTATCGAAAGTTGCCAGGCGGGTGCGTTCACAGTCCCAATAACGTTCGCGCCATGCATTGCGCATTATCGGCAGCTGTTGAATCGCCCATGACCAGGGCAACGGTAATGGCGCCATCGATCAGGATCAGCAGTTGCGCGGCCTGCCGTTCGGGGTCGGGGGTACCATGTGCTTGGCACAGTTCGAGTGCATACTCGAACAGTTTCTGTTTATGGGCCTTGGCCAGCAGGCGGACCGGGTCGTGCGGGTCGCCGGTTTCACCACTGGTGTTGATAAAGGCGCAGCCGCGAAAATCCGCCGAGCCAAACCAGGCCTTGAGCGCGTCGAACAGCGCGAGCAAGCGTGCGCCGCTGCCATCGACGCGCTCCACTTCGGCGCGCAGCCAGTGCATCCAGCGCTCGTCACGGCGCTGCAGGGCCGCGATCACCAGCTCATCTTTATTGGCGAAGTAACGGTAAATACTTTTCCGCGAGACGCCGGCGGTTTTCACCAGGAAGTCCATGCCGGTGGCGGCGATGCCATGGCGATAGATCAACTTCTCGGTGACGTCGAGGATAATGTCGCGTGTTTCGTTATGGGTCATATCGTTCATGGCTGCAAAAGTAGAACGATCGTTCTTCTTGGTCAAGATAAATTTTACTCTCTGCCACTGCGAGACCTGAGCACCCCCATGGTGTAAGCTCGGGGCCTCTTCGGATTCGACCCATTGCGAGCCTTATGCCGTCGTTCTTCAAACGCTCCCTGTTGCCCAAACTGCGCGGTTTTCCCCTGACACCCGACGCCATTGACGTGCTGTCCGGCGCTGACGCTTTCCGTCGCTGCCTGCTGGAGAACATCGCCACGGCCACCCGCCGCATCTACATCGTCGCGTTGTACCTGCAGCAGGACGAGGCAGGGCAGGAGATCTACGACGCCCTGCACGCCGCCAAGGCCGCACGGCCGGAGCTGGACATCGTGGTGGTGGTCGACTGGCTGCGCGCCCAGCGCGGGCTGATCGGCGCCGGCAAGCAACCGGGCAACAGCGCCTGGTACCAGGCCATGACGCAGCGCCATGCCAGTGAAGTGCCGGTGTACGGCGTACCGGTGCAAACCCGCGAGCTGTTCGGCGTGCTGCACCTCAAGGGCTTCGTGATCGATGACAGCGTGTTGTACAGCGGTGCCAGTCTGAACAACGTGTACCTGCACAAGTTCGATAAATACCGCTTCGACCGTTACCACCTGATCCACAGCCAGCCCCTGGCGGACTCCATGCAGCACTTGGTGGAACACGGCCTGGTGGCCTCCAAGGCCGTGCACCGTCTCGACCTGCCGAACCCGCCGACCACCCGCAGCCTGCGCAACGACATCGGCGACCTGCGAAGCCGCCTCAAGCACGCGGCCTACGACACCACGGCAGGGCAGTTGCCCAACGGCCACCTGTCTGTCAGCCCGTTGCTCGGCGTGGGCAAGAACAACCCGTTGAACCGCGTGATCCTCGAACTGATCGCCAGCGCCCGGCACCAACTGACCATCTGTACGCCGTACTTCAACCTGCCGCTGCCGGTGACCCGGGAGATCAACCGCGCCCTGGCGCGTGGGGTGAAGGTCGACATCATCGTCGGCGACAAGACCGCCAACGACTTCTACATCCCGCCCAGCGAACCCTTCAAGGTGATCTCGGCACTGCCGTACCTGTATGAAATCAGCCTGCGCCGCTTTGCCAAGCGTCATCAACCGGTGATCGACAGCGGCCAGTTGAACCTGCACCTGTGGCGCGACGGCGACAACACCTACCACCTCAAGGGCATGTGGGTCGATCAGCGCTACACCTTGCTCACCGGCAACAACCTCAACCCACGGGCGTTTCGTCTCGACCTGGAAAACGCCTTGCTCGTCGATGACCCCCAAGGCCAATGGCTGGAGCCGCGACGCACGGAGCTGGCGCAGATTTTCCAGCACACCACGCGGATCGAGCGTTACCAGGATTTGCAAACCCTGGTGGATTATCCCGAGGCCGTCGGCAAGTTTTTGCGCCGTGTCAGCCGTGTACGAATCGAGCGGTTGTTGTACCGAATTCTCTAGTAACGGGTGGGTTGCGGCAGACTCGACTTCTTGAGACTTTGCCTCTGCAGCGGCTTTGGCGTGTGCTGTACGTTTTCTATTGACTGTTCTAAGGGACGAGAACTCTCGCCGTTCAATTGGCCAGGGGTTAATAGATATGTACACCACTCGATTCAGCAGTACTGTCCCGGCGCTCAGTGAGTTTCAGGCGCCCTCCCAGGCGGCGGTGTTGCACCCTGTCGCGGTCCCTGACAGCCGGTCCAAACGTGCTGTATCCGATACCGTAACGCCACGGCGCAATTTCCCCGTCGCCGCTGTCGCCGCTGCCGCGGATACCACGTTGCACAAACGGCTGGTTCAGTGGCTGACCACGGGCAGTCCGCCCGAAAGCCTTATCCCGCCCAACGCGTCCATCGCCCCCTTTCTCCAGCTATACAACGCCGCAATCAATGAACCGGCCGTACAAGCCTGGTTTGAAGCCAAGGGGTTGAAGCTGTCGACCGTGCGGGTGTTTCGAGATTCGGTGGCAGGCATGGTGACGCGTGAGGGCAAGGATACCTTTGAGCGGTTTACATTAACGGATGGTTCGGGCTGGTGGGAGGTCAGTACAAAAATCCACGCCATCCAGCAGGTTCTTTCTCCCAATGACCTGGGGGTGCCAGTTGCTATAAGCCCGACCCAAAGCGCAGTGCCACGTGACGTGGTGCTGGATTTCTACGGCGTAAGGCCGCCGCTCAATGAGCGGGTATCGGCGGCATTGGGCACGCAACTCAAGCGCGAGGGATGGCCCGCGATTTCGTCCTCCTTGCGTGACCAGTGGGAGAAACAGTTCAAGCACCTGCTGCAACAGAACGATGACCAGGCAGTGCGCAGGCAATTGGTTGGCCAATTGCAGCCGATGATCGAGGGCAAGCAGGGCGGGGAATCACTCAAGCTGGATAATCACACGGTCTCGATTGCGAGGGGATCGACCCTGGATCAACTCAGCCAAGAGCCACGAAAGCAGTTCAATGCCTTTCTGGCGACGCCGACCTTCCAGGATTTCCTGGCAAACGTGGGGCGCGCGGGAGAGGGCCGCGCATACCGGTTGTCCGAGGGGGCCCTGCAGATGCGCAACGCTGCCGGTCAATGGCAATCGCTGCAGGCGTATTTCGACGAGGAAATCCAGAAAACCCTGGCCACCGGCAGCGAAGAAGCACAACAGTCGGCTCGCCAGATGAACGCGCATCTCGATGATTTGCTGCGGATCAGTGGAAAGACCGGGAACGCCCTGTACAACACTCGCACCTATGACGCGCGGCAGGTGTTGGCGTTTTATGCCCCTGATGCGCCGCAGACGGTGAGTGACGTGCGTGCCACATTGAGTTGGTTCACTACGTCGTTCCCGCCGCCGCTGCCGGCAGGCGATTACGCGGTCATGCTGCCCTATGAGCAGAGCGTGGGCGCCGCGTTGTCGGCCGATGATCGCGAGGTGTTGAAAGGCATGGCGCCAGCGGTGGTGGCATTGCTTGGACGCTTTACCGGCTCCAATGTGGTCGAGCAATCGCCCCATGATCCTGATCGCCGTCTTGCCGACTTTTTCGATTCGCCACCCTGCATCGCCAAGGCCGACGAATTGGCCAGGCGCCTGAAGCTTTACGCTGTGGCCGACGGTCAGCCCTTGAGTAAAGCCAAGCGCCATCAACTCCTGGCGGCGGCGCTGAAGCTGAGTGTGAACGCTCCAGTGCCCGGCCGGCCAGGCGTAGTGGCCGGGTATTGGCTTTACCAGCCAGGCAACCTGGGCCGCACGCTTCAGGATGTGCGTCAGGACGTGGAAAAACACCTGGAAAGCAAGGGGGTCGATGCCACGCTGTCGTCCCTGTTCGCGCACCTGTTCCTGGCCCAGTCTGCACCGGAGATGCTGATCAAGGCCGATCCGGATGTGCCGGCGGAGGCCGCGCAGGCCTTCAACCGTGACCCGCGAAGCATCAAGATCGGCTCCACCGGCTGGTTGGAAATGCGCCTGGGCTGCGCAATAGCCGATGCGCTGTCCGGCGCGGGCAGTTCGCGATTGATGAACCTTACGCAAATCATGGCGCTCGCGCGCCTTGACGCGGGTGGTGCAACACAAGAGGCGCTGCTCAAGACCCTGGCGACCAGGCCCTTGCTGGACTGGGCGGTCATGACCGGTATTTTCCCCAAGACCCACGACAACCAATACTCCCCAGGGGATTATCAGGCCGCGACACAGGCCTTTACTGCGCGGGAGAAGCAGATCCGCGAGGCCTTCAGCACACTGACGAAAGAGCCGCCGACCCAGCGCAGTTTGCTGATCGAGCGACTGCTGTCGTTGTTCCCGGAAATGACCGCCGATGAACTGCGTGGATTCAGGCTTGAACTGGACACGGACGTGCCTTTTGAACCTCGCCAGCATGCGCATCTGGAATCCCGTCGGCCGTTGCTGACCGATGTCATTCTGACGGAGCAGGTTCGCGATGACCCGTTGCTGGCCGTCGATCATTGGCTCAATACCCGGATCAATGGGGAGCGACGCTACCGGTTCATCCATCCCAGGATTTCCCAGGCAACGTTCGAGGCGCGCATCCGGCAGGTGCCAGAGATCGCCCCATTGGTGGCGGCCGCTGTCGATCAGCACATTGCCGATACCCGCGTGGCTCAGGCTACTGCGCTGAAACTGATGATTGCCCAGTTGCCCGCGCAGGAACGTCTGGCGCTTGAGGCAGGCAAAATAGAGTTTTTCACCGTACGCCAGGAAACCGGGGAAGCCCTGGAGGACGATCAGGGGCCCGACTCCAAAGTCGACGAAAACTGCGGCAAGCATGGTCTGTTGCTGCGTTATGAAACGGGTGCGGTAGAACCAAGGTTCGGTTACTACGAGGTGTTCCCGCGATCGATGCAGATGGTCAAGCGCACCGATTTGCCTTATCGGTTGACCCTCAACGGTACTGTCGAGGAGGGCCGCAAGCCCCACGGGCCATTTGCTTATGTGCGCACTCCGTTCCGGCTGGGGACTGAACAAGCCTTGGATGTGAAGGCCTACCGTTCAGGTTCGCCACCGCGTACGGGGGCCAAATCGAAGGTGATTCTCGACAAAGCCCCCACAGAACTGCCGCCGGCGCCGCTGCCACGCCCTGGGGATACGGTGATCCAGCGTGTGCCCGATACCTTTGCTTCGACCAAAACCCAGCAAATTGTCAGCGCTTTGCTGGCGCACAGTTTTGACGGCAAGCGCGAGGCGCTGATTGAGTTTGCCAACCAGCCCCCGGGTTTACAGAGCCGACGCACCTATCCGTTTACCTCCGGCACTCAGCTGTTCAGCGCCGAGAACGCCCGTATGATGCTGAGCCTTATCCCGTTTGTGGGCGCGATTTCAGATATTGCACACGGCAATTTAAAGGATGGACTCAAGGGCTTGCTGATTGATTTCGCGTCATTCGCCGCCACAGGCGGGCTGAGTGGGGCGAGCCGATTTTTGCGTGGCGTAAAAAAGCTGGTGCTGTTCAATGGCAAGTCATTCAGCCTGCCAGGGCTTAAAGGCACCGCGCCGTTGCTGCGTAGCCTGTTCAACCCCCTGGACGGTACGATTGACGTGTTCAAATCCGGGTCGAAGACCGTCGATGCACTACGCAAAATCATGAACGGTGAAGTCGCTCGCATGGGGCCCGGCCTCTATATGCCGACCACGGCATTCGAGAAGTGTCGTTGGGCGGTCGGCGTACAAGGTTGCCTCTTCCCGGGAGGCATTCGATCGTTCAGGGCTGTGTCGGGCGCTCGAACGGGCAACGTGGGGGCTCTTGAAGTCCAGGCGATCCAGAAAAACGCCGGGTGGTATGCGATCAATCCCAGCACTGGCGAGCCTGAGGGTGCACCGCTGAAGCATTTCAGGGTTCGGGACTGATAGGGGCTGTCCAGGCTCGCTGCCAGCCTGGACAGCCACGTATCAGTTCAGGCCCAGCTTGCCGCGCAGGGTCGACAGGTCTTCGGCCAGGGTGTTGACCGGACCCACCAGCGCCTTGCGGTCGTTTTCCTTGACCTTGTCGTAGGTCTGGAAGCCGCCGTCCTTGGTCTTGTACTTGGCCAGGATCTTGTCCACGCTGGCGAAGTTCTTGTCGACCTTGGCCAGGAAGGCCTTGTCCTGTTTCTCGATCTGGCCACGGAACAGGTCGACGATTTTCTTCGCGCCGTCGATGTTGCCCTGGAAGTCATACAGGTCGGTGTGGCTGTAGCGGTCTTCTTCACCGGAGATCTTGGTGGCGGCGACTTCTTCCAGCAACGCTGCGGCACCGCCGACAACTTTCTCCGGCGGGAAAGTCAGGCCATCGACACGGGTTTTCAGGTCGTTGACGTCGGTGTTGAGCTTGGCCGTCAGGGCTTCCAGGCCCTTGGTCGAGTTCTGCGAGAACAGCGCGTATTCGATGCGGTGGAAACCGGTGAAGTCTTCGGCGGTCACGCCTTTTTCGTGGTCATCGACACGGGAGTCGATCGAGGCGTCGAGGTCGCTGAACAGCTCGGCGATCGGTTCGATGGACTCATAGTGCACGCGGGTCGGCGCGTAGAGCTTCTTGGCGGTGGCCAGGTCGCCTTGGTTGATGGCGTCGGTGAACGCCTGGGTCTGGGTGACCAGCTCGCCGATTTCTTCGGTGACGTAGATCTTGTAGTCCGACACCGGGCCTACCAGGTCCAACGGCGCGGTAGCGGCAAACGCCGCCAGCGGCGAAAGGGTCATTAACAACGACAACGCGATAGTCGACTTCTTCATGGGACGTGTTCCGCTCTGGTTTGTTTTAGGTGTGGGCAGTGGTTTGAACAGGCGTTGCAGCGAGCAGCGTGCGCCCGATGAAATCCTTGGGCCCCGTGACCCCCGGCAAGGTGAAGAAGTACCCGCCGCCGACCGGCTTGAGGTATTCCTCCAGGGGTTCGCCGTTGAGCCGGGTTTGCACGCTGATAAAGCCTTTCTCCAGATCAGCCTGGTAGCAGATGAACAACAGCCCCATGTCCAGCTGACCGTTTTTATTGACGCCGTTGGAGTAGTTGAACGGCCGACGCAGGATCAGGTTGGCCTGGGTCTGAGGGGTGCGCGGGTTGGCCAGGCGGATATGGGCATCGAGCTTGGTCAGCTTGCCTTCCGGGTCCTTGCTGTAGTCGGGCACCTGGGATTCTTTCTGGCCATCCATGGGGGCGCCGCTGGTCTTCACGCGGCCGATGATGCTTTCCTGCTCCTGCAGCGGCGTGCGGTCCCAGCGCTCAACGAAGTTGCGGATGATGCGCACCGCCTGGTAGCTGCCATGGGCCGCCCAACTGGGTTCGTCGCTGCCGGGTTGGACCCACACAATCTGGTCCATGGCCTTGTTGTCGTTGGAGTTCGGGTTGGCCGAGCCGTCGCGGAAACCCAGGAAGTTGCGCGCGCTTTGTGCCGGTTCGCCGGGCTTGGCCGGTGCCTGGGGCGGCACGCTGCCTTCCTGCTTCCAGCGCACCAGCAGCAGGTCGGGCAGGTTCTTCACGATGTCGCGCAGGGCGTGGATATTGGTGTCCGGGGTGTTGGAGCTGAATTGCAGGCTCAGGTCGCCGTGGCACTGCGCCGGTTCCAGCGCATCGTTAGGGAAGCCCACCATGCGGATCAGGCGCTTGGGTTTGACGGCGGCCAGGCCGAAGCGCTCATCGAACAACGATGCGCCGACCGACACGGTGATGGTCAGGTTATCCGGCGTGACCACCGGGCCGAGGATGCCGGAATCGGTGGGCGGCAGCTTCGGGTCGACCTGGGGCACGGTGCCGCCGGTCATCAGGAAACCGATGCGCTCGTTCAAGGTGCGGAACAGGCGCTCCAGGTCTTCGCGGTCGCTGGCCAGGACGTCGAACGCCACGACCATGCCGCAGGCCGGGCGTGGGGTGACGATGCCGCTCTGGTGCTGGCCGAAAAAATCGTGGTGGTCCTGGGTCTTGTCACTGCGCGGTGCGGTGGTGACTTGCTCTGCGGCGGCCGCCATGGCCGGGCAGGTCAGGGTGCTGCCGGCGATGGCGGCACCGGTGGCGGCCATGCCCAGGAGGACACGGCGACGTTGGGCTGAAAACTGTTCTGAATCACTCATGTGTGCGGTCGTCTTCACTGCAGGCCGGAAAGGCCAAGGGCGGGGTCGATTCCATCGAGTGCGGCGGCCAGAGCCTTGGCCTTGTCGGCGATCTGCTTGCGCTGATCGGCGGTAACGCTGTCGTATGTGGCGTAGCCTTTGTCGAGCTTGAAACCCTGGAGCTCGGCATCGAAGGCGGCGAGGGCGCTGTCGACTGTCGGCAGCAGGTCGGCGGCGGACTTGGTCAGCAGCGGACGCATCAGATCGACCACCTTGTGCGCGGCCTCCAGGTTGGCGGCGAAACCATTCAGGTCGACATGGCTGTAGCGTTCTTCTTCACCGCTGATGGCGCGTACATCCGCCAGGCTGTTGAGGTTGCGCACCACGATGCTCACCAGTTGTTCCGGTGGCAGCGACTGCGCCAGCAACTGCTGTTTGAGGCCGGTGACATCGGTGACGAGGCGCTGCGCAATCGGCCCCAGGCCATCAAGGCTGCGTTGCTGGAACAGGCTGTATTCGAGGCGATGGAAGCCGCTGAAGGCCGGGTCTTGCTCACGTTTTTCAAAATAATCGGCCCGGGCGTTGATGGCGTTGTCCAGCTCGGCCAGGCGCTGCGAGGCCGGGGCCAGACGTTGGTAAGCCTCACGGGCCGGCACGTACAGCGCTTGCGCCTGGGCCAGGTCACCGGCGTCGATCGCCTGTTGCAGGGCGGTCACCGCCTTGAGCAGGGCACTGCCCTGGCTGCTCAGGTACACGCGAAACTCCGACAGCGGACCGATAAACGCCACCATCGACGGCTTGGCCTTGGCCTGGGCGTCGGACTCAGCCGTCGGCGTCACATGCAGGGTGCCGCGCGGGTTGCTCAGCAGGCCGCAGGTAATTGCATAGTCGCCTGGCAACAGGTTCGCGTTGATCACCTGGCTCAGGCCCGGGGCGATGTTTTCGCGCTCTTCGACCACCAGCACGCCGTCGAGTATTTCCCACTCCACCGCCCGGTCAGAGCGGTTAATGATGCGAAAGCTCGCCCGGCCGGCCGGCACCGTCAGTGCATTGGGCTCGCAGGCATGGCCATGGATGGTCACGGCGATTTCATCGTGGTTGGTCTGGCGCTTGCTGGCCGCCAGTTGCGAGGCGTAATAGAACAGGCCACCGGCGGCGATCATCACGACCACCGAGCCGGCTACCGCCCAGCGCAGGGCGCGGGGGGGCGAAGCGGGTTGAGGCGTTGGGTTGGACAAGAGACGGTCCTTACTGGCTGGAAACGGAAGAAGGGCGGGCGGCGGGCTTGGCCGGTGCCGCGGGCAGGAAAAACATCACCAGCGCCACCACCAGATAAACCAGATAGGCGCCCAAGGTGCTGACGGTCGGCGCTTCCTGGTAGCCGAACATGCCGGCCAGCACTGAGCCCAGGGGGCTATCCATCGGCAATGCGGCGCTGAAATCGAACAGCACGGTCTGCCAGTGGTTCCACACGCCCGCCTCGTGCAGGGCTTGCACCGAGTTGGCGAGGATGCCGGCGGCGACCACGAGGATGAACAGGCCGGTCCAGCGGAAAAACGCACCGAGGTTCAGGCGCATGCTGCCGGTGTAGATCAGGAAGCCGACGATGATCGCCAGGACCAGGCCGAGCAGCGCGCCAATCGGTGCGCCTGGGCCCTCGCTCTGTTGGAACACCGCCAGCAGGAAGAACACGGTTTCCAGGCCTTCACGAGCGACGGCGAAGAACACCATGAGGATCAACGCCGTGACCTGGTGTTTGGAGCCGGTCAACGCCTGATCAAGGGAGGCGTGCAGCGAATGCTTGATGGAGCGCGCGACCTTGCGCATCCAGAACACCATGGAGCTGAGGATGCCCACGGCGACCAGGCCGACGATGCCTTCGAACAATTCCTGCTGTTTCTGCGGAAACTCGGCACTGACCAGTTCCAGGCCGCCGCCGACCAGCAAGGCCAGGGCAGCGGCGAGGAACACGCCGATCCACACGGCGGGCATCCACTGGCCGCGGCCGGTTTGTTGCAGGTAACTGGCGATGATGCCGACGATCAGCGCGGCCTCAATGCCTTCGCGCAGCATGATTAAAAAGGGAACAAGCATCGGGCACCGCAGCTTAAGTAGGTAGGAAGCTAAGTTGTAACATAATGATACTCATTGCTAAACAGGAAAACTTGACGTTTGCTGAACAATGGCTGAACGGTGGTGGCGAATCGCAACCCCCCTTATGATGCACGGCATCTCGAGTGCCGCCGGATTGCCCAATCTCCCATGTCGGAAAAAGACACCATCTCCATCCATCTCGTGCGCGAAGCCTTGTTGCAGAGCTGCGCACCGGGGCCGGCCACCGTCGAAGCCTTGAGCAAGGTCGGGATCGATCCGGCATTGCTGGAACAACCCGTGGCCCGCGTTCCGGCCACCGCCTACGCCCGTTTGTGGCGTCTGCTGGCCAGGCGCATGGACGATGAGTTCTTCGGCATGGACCCGCGCAAGCTCAAGTCCGGTAGCCTGGAGTTCCTCTGTCGCGCCGCCATTGCACAACCCAGCCTGGCAGCGGGCCTGCACACCGGCCTGGGGTTCCTCTCGCTGATGTTGGAACACCTGCCGGCCCAGCTGGTGCGCCAACAGAGCCTGGCGGAAATCGTGTTGCAAGAACCCGAGCCGGCGCCCAAGCGCGCATTCACCTATTTCACCTATTGGATGATCGTGCACGGCGTCGCCTGCTGGCTGGCAGGCCGGCGCATCCCGATCCTGGCCATCGAACTGCGCTGCCCGCAGCCGGACTTTTGCGATGACTACCAGGTGATGTTTTCCGACAACCTGCGTTTTGATCGGCCACGCACCCGCATGATCTTCTCCGCCGACTGCCTGGACCTGCCGATCAAGCGCAGCCCGGAAGAACTCAAGCGCTTCCTCGCCCACGCGCCGGCCAACATCCTGGTCAAATACCGCAACCCCGACAGCCTGGCTACACGCATCAAGCACGACCTGCGGAAAATGCCTCCCGACACCTGGCCTGAGACCGAGGGCCTTGCGGCCACGCTGTGTATCTCCGCTTCCACGCTGCGCCGCCGCCTGGCGGAAGAAGGGCAGAGCTATCAGGGACTCAAGGACAGCGTGCGCAAGGAGTTGGCGATTGTGTGGCTGGCCGAACCGCAGATCAGCTTTGCCGAGATCGCGGCGCGGTTGGGGTTTGCCGATACCAGTTCGTTTTATAAGGCGTTTCGTAAATGGAGCGGGTCGAATCCTGGGCATTATCGTAGTTTGATTCTGGGGGAGCCTCGTTGAGCAGTGCATAGGACTGCTGACGGCCAGGACTTTTCCGATCCCATCCATTCGTTTTCCGGGGCAGGGTAGATGCTCTTCAATCGTGAAAGCGAATTCTCTTAATGCTCAACGTCGCTGCTGCGCCTGAACCTTTTGTAGCGGGTATCCCGTCCACCGCCCCCGGCATTCAGCCAGATCGTTCCCTTGAGGTCATCCGTCCGGAGCCCTTATTGCGCCCTTCGACGCTGGTTCATCACATCCCCGGCCAATTGCAGGGCATCAGCGATTTTTCGCAAGCCCTGCTCGACACTGCGGTACTGGAGGCCAGAAATAAGGAGCGCTGGATCGCTGCCCTGGAGCACCACGTGCAGGGCAAGGCGGATCAGGACACTATCGACCTCGCCGAGATCCGCTTTTCAAGCGTCACGAAATCCACGCTGGCGACCGATGTACAGCGTGGGCGCAAGGCCCTGGCCGCTTTGGCAAATCGTCCAGGCATGCAGGCGGCCTGGAAAAAATATGGAATCGACAGCCAGACCGCCCATCTACGCATTTTCGATGGACGCTTGGAGGTATTGGACAGTGCAGGGCGCTGGATCGATTTGAGCGACCATGTATTCGCCCGGCCAGGCTTGAAGAAACGCTTCGACACGCTGTTGGACATGGCGCAAACCACCGGACATATCCTCCATTCCACGGGCGAAGTCGACGCATTGCAGATGCTGCGCGTGACGCTACCCAAAGCCGACGGGCAGGATGTCCCGCGCTCGGCCAAGGTCATTCGCAACCTGATTGGCTGGCAACGCCATCCACTTCCCTCCAGCCCGCCGATGGGCAACTATACCGGGCCCTGGCTGGGGCTGGACTCGCCTCTGAGACTGAGCCTGCAAGACCGCCAAACGCTGGTTGAGGCCTTTGACCGCTTCGTCGGCCCGCAGTGGCTGGATAAGCAGCAGTCTCTTTCCGGTAACGCCGATGCGCACATGCTTAGACTGTTACGCTCACAGAAAAAGCTCAATGCGTATCGCCAGCATCGTTTGCTGGAGGGGTTGAAGGTGTCCCGCGATGGTTTTCGCGAACAGCAATTCAATCAGTTGCTGATCACCGCGCACCTGTTACGCATTGATCCGCACCTGGGGCAGCAGCGAAACCACGTGGCGGGTTATGACCTGTATTCGGTACAAAATACCGGGCTCAAGATGGCCGATGTCCGCAAAGACCTGCACATGCACCTGATGCGCAGCAAAGGCGTGCATCCGGACGCCGTGGACATGGTGAGCCATTTATTCCTGGCGACTGCCGCGCCGGAATTTCTGGTGCGGGATATCCCCGACACCCTGCACATCGGTTCTCCCGCCTGGCTGGTGTTGAGGAAAACCGTTGCCCTGCTTGAAATGCACGCGCCAGGATCGAGTCGGACCCTGACGTATGCTCAAGTGCTGGAGCGCGCGCTTCTCCAGCCTCCCACACCCGCACTGGTGCCGTTGTTCCAGGCGGCCGAGGCCGATCCGTTGCTGGATTGGAGCGTGCTCAACGGGGTGATCGCGCGCCGTGCGGATGACCGTTACACCGTGGAAGATCTGCGCAAGAGCGCTGAGAAATACAAAAACTATATCGAGACCACTGAAAAGGCCACGGCGGCTCTGCAGACCCTGCCCGTGACGCGCAGAGCCTTGGCCCAAGCGGACCTCAAGGCGGTGTTCCCGGGACGGGACCTGGACAAGCCCGTGCAAAGAGACACTTATCCGATGCCCTTTTTCATGGCTGATCCCTCGCATGAATTGAGCTTGATCGACCTGCATATGATGGGGGTGCTGAAGAGCGGTGAGTATGCGCAAAAAGTGGCCAAAGGTCCCTTTGGCGGGACGACGGCAGCAGTGGGCGGGGACCTCGCTGATCTGCAAGCGGGTTTTAATCGGCTTCGGTTTACCAAAGACGGGCTCGATCGGTCTGTAAGGTTGGGTGTCGACGTGTTCAGTTCGGCCATCACGACACGTCTCAAGGACCTTTTCAGCAAAATGCCGCATCAGGACCGACAGGTGCTGGAGCGAGAAGAACTGACGTTTTACCGGGTGGAGGGTGAGTCCATCACCGCCGAGGGGAAGTCCATCAACGGTGCCGATGAACAAACGGAACGGGTCAAGGGTCGCTATGGTTTTATCGTCCAGGCGGGACAGGGTGAGGACGCAAGGTGTTTCGAGTTTTGGCCCCAGAGGGGCGAGTACTTCGAGCGTCCCGCATTCCTGAAGACACTGGCCCAAGGCGAAGCGGTCGTGCCCCGTGTGTGGGTGACAAAACTGCAATCCCATGCCGACGGCCATGGGGCTGGGGAGTCCCAGGTACAGATACGAGCCTTGCGCGAAACCCTGCCGGCCGGCAGCGGGCGCGGATCGTTGGCAGACGGCGGTTATTTTTCGCAGAAAACCAGGGATTTTGCCGCCTATGTGCGGCGCCATGATCTGGTGCTCAATCGCCAGGAACTCCTGGACTCCGCCATGGGTGCGACGCCGCGTGAGCGTTTCGAGGCGCGCACGCAGGAAGCGGTCAAGACCATTGAAGACCTGCTTATTCCGTTCAAGGGATGCTACGACGACATCGCCTCCGGGCGCGTGAAGACCGAGCTGGGCGCGCTCACCGGCTGTGCGCTCGACGCCGTGATGATCGGCTCCGTGGTCGCTGGCGAGGTGGTTGAAGGGGCGCAGGCTATCGGGCGGGCAGAGACCCTATCGTCCAAGGTGTCGGCGGCTACTAGAGCGTTCGGCACGCTGAGCAATAACCTGTTCAATCCTGTTGCGGGTTTGGAGCAACCGTTACGGGAAGGCTACGAATGGTTGAGCAGCCGCAGTGTTCATCGTCTGGACAGACCGTTGGGTGAGCTCCGTGCGACCTGGAAGACCACGATGAAGGAGCAACTGAGTGCCCAGCCGGTTGCCACTGAACGTCCCCGGAAAATGCGCAGGCCATCCGTTGAGGGTGAGCAATCGCGTCCACACGATTCGGCTCACCTGCCGATCCTGAAAACTGACCAAGCGACCACCGCGACACCTGCGCTTGAACAAAGCCGTCAAGCCATTGAACGAGCACTGCCCATCGCCCGGGAGCGACTCAATGGCGCCTTGAGTGCGTTGTCCGATCCTGAGTTCGAAAAAGACCTCAAATTCGTGTGCAAAACCTTCTTCGGCGCGGATTCCGAGGAAGCCTTGGCGGCCTTTACGCGCAAGCAGCGCACCATGAAAGTGGATTTGGACAAGCTGGATCTTTCCAACATCAACTTCCTCGAAAACGAAGGCACGGAGTGGCAGGCCCAGCTCCTGCCGTCGTCCTATAGTCGCTACAAGGCGGGCAACCTCCGGGAAAAATACATTGAAGTGAATGTGGACGGCGCCACGGACTATTACCGTTACATGGGGAACAGCGACGAAGCCCTGGCCAACACCCTGATCCACGAGCAGGCCCATGGTTTCCCCGGCGATGAGGATTATGTCTATTCCGGCGCGATCAAAGGCGGACGCGAGGACATTGCAGACCTGCTCAACCTGGGGAACACCACGGACCCCACACATTTTCGCCACTTGGGTGACGAGGTGCAGGAGGCGACCTTGAGCTTGTTCGCCAAGGCGCCCCAGGCGCATAACGCCGACTCGACCCTGTTCGGCATTGCGTTGCTGGACCAGGCTAAAAACAACCGGCCGTTGTACGAGGAAAATGTGAAAGCGATTCAACAGGCGCTGGACAAGGCCAAGGCCACAGGTGGTGTCATTACCGAACACTTGCCCGTCAGGATTATTCGCAAGCGTGCAGTCAGCAGCGCTCCCTTGCCGCGTTTTGTACTGGTACGCCATGATCAGACCGGCAAAATCGTCCAGGTGCTGGAGCGTCTCCCCCGGCCGGGCGGGCACGGGCCTCATGCTCCACGGTCTGTCAGCGATGTCGTTCAAGAGGTGTTCAAGTGGCACTGAAGCGCATGTTTGAATGCACCTGGGGAAGCAACGGCTTGGCTGAAATTTGCCGTTTAAAACCACGATAGTTCAACGACTCGACGGCCCCGTGGAAAACCTGGGACGATTCAAGCTTCTTGTTTTTTTAAATGGTCTTTTTGCCCACTTGACAGCAATGTTGTACTTACACCCAATAAACCAACAAAACAGGAGACTGCAACGATGATCAACGTCACCGAAAAACCATATGCATCCAGCAAACCGCCGAAAACAGTATAGGAGATGCCGATAATAACTGAGTTAACCAGGTTCGCAACAGAGAGACACGATGCTCGGATGTGTGACTCAATATTGTCATGAATATAGGTTTCGTATGAGGTTTCATATATGGCAGGGAGCGACATGATTAGAAGGAAGCTTGCGACCGAAGTGGTTGTACCGATATTCAATGAAAGAATGAAAAGAAGAAAGGTGGCAATAAGGGTGGTAGAGAAAGCAATTATGCCGAGAGAAAAACGAGAACAAAAAAAGCCAGCAGCCATGAACATTAATGCCGATAGGGCTTCAACAGCAGCATAAATGCCAGCGATGATAGGTACCTCTAAACCCTGCATGGAAAAAAAGGGTTGGCCATAGATGAACAAGGGGATCGTTGAAAGCTCGAATAAAGCATATCCAATAAACAAAGGTATAAGAAATGCGCCTTTTTTAGATCGAAAAAAATTAATCAGCGAGGTGAGATGTCCCTCCGTTTTTTCATTACTTTTGTGACTTTTTTTATTCAAATTCAGTGAGAACGCCGGGAGCTTCATTTCGGGAATGAATGTCACAACAACAGCTCCAATGAGCTTTGATGCCGCAAAACAAATATAAACACTGTTCCAAGACCATGTGTCTTGTAATACGCCACCAAGCAGCATGGATAAGCCTAATGAAATCGCACCAATAGCGCGGGCGCGTGAGAGTATTTTAGGATACTCTTCGGCGCGATGCTGAGCCAGTAAGTTGTCATACAGTAATGCCCTGTCCGAACCGGAGCCCATGGCAATGCTGGCGCCGAACAGACAAAATATTATGGCGAAAGGAATAAAGGAGGAAAATAGCAGAAATCCAATGCCGCTTATAAATAGCCCTAAAAAGCCGAGTATGAGAGAGCATTTACGACCATATCGATCCGCGAGCAAACCGGATGGGATTTCTAACGCTACGGAAGAGAAGAATAAAAAAGATTGAAGAATGCCTATTTCTCCTTGTGTGATTCCAAGTTGCAGCAGGTAAAGGACAAACAGGCTTCTTTGGACATCCAGGTTCATAAAAATTGATAGGGAGTAATATAGGTTGTCGTGCTTGTTTTTGAGTGGGTTCAGGGTGCTCATTTTTATTTAAATATCTGTCTTTTTAAGCTGACGATATTTAAAGTTTAAGGTGCATGCATTTGTTTTAGAAGGCCTCATTTTCTGTGTTGTAGAAGAAGTGGCTGCCGCAATAAAAAGCATGTACTCCTGATTGCCAGGCGCAGCGCGGTATTAGGAAGTGACCTACGAAGGACTTCTTGTTTCGCTTACAGAAGTAACTTTCAACATTTTAGGACGCTCCAAACAAAAAAAGCCCCATGACCGAATGGACCACGGGGCTAAAAATTGGCTGGATGCGACCAACCAAAGGAGCTCTTTACGTTACTGGGCAGTCGCCACGACGGTGTCCGGCTTCCAGCCACCCCCCAGCGCCTTGTAGATCGCCACAATCCCGCGATACAGGTCCACTTCGGCCTGGGCCTGGGAATCTTCGGCGGCCAGACGCTCACGTTGCGCGTCGAGCAGGACGAGGAAGTCCACGGTGCCTTCGCGGTAGCGGATCGCGGCGAGGTCGGCGGCGGCGCGGCTGGATTCGCTTTGGCGGATCAGCGAGACCAGGCGTTGCTGACGCTTGCCGTAATCACTGAAGGCATTCTCGGACTCTTCCAGCGCCAGCAGCACTTGCTGCTCGTAGGTCGCCAGGGCGCCATCGGCTTCGGCGTCTGCGCCACGCAGGCGGGCGCGGACGCTGCCCAGGTCGAAGGCGGCCCAGGTGATGCTCGGGCCCAGGGCCCAGGCATTCGCGGCGGATGAGCCGATCTGCGAACCGCGCCCGGCGGTGAAGCCGAGGAACCCGCTGAGGCTGACCCGTGGGAACAGGTCGGCCTTGGCCACGCCGATACGCGCGGTGGCGGCGGCCAGTTTGCGTTCGGCGCTGAGGATGTCCGGGCGCCGTTGCAGCAGTTGCCCCGGGTCGCCGATCGGCAACGCCTTGGCAATCGCCGGCAGGTCTTTCGGGCTCAGGTCCACGGTCAGCTTGTCGGGACGCTGGCCGAGGAGGGTGGCGATGCGGTTGCGCTCACGCACCTGTTCGGCCTGCAGTTGCGGCACGCTGGCTTCCACTGCGGCGAGGCGTGCGTCGGCGCGCTCCACGTCGAGTTGGTCACCCACACCGGCATCCCGCAGGCTGACGGTGATGGTGCGCGAGTCCTGCTGGTTCTTCAGGTTGTCGAGAGCGATGCGTTCACGCAGTTGCGCGCCGCGCAGTTGACCGTAGGCGTCTACCAGTTCGGCAATCATGGTGACTTGCAGTTGGTACAGGTCGGCCTCGGCGGCTTGCTGGTCGGCGTCGGTGGCTTCCAGGTTGCGCTGGATGCGCCCGAACAGGTCCAGCTCCCAGGCCATGTCCAGGCCCAGGTCGTACCGCTCGGTCTTGACCCGGCTGGTGGTCTGGCCAGGGATCTGGCCCTTGCCCTGGTCGCTGCTGACGCGGCTGGTAATGGTCGGCATGGCGTCATTGCTGGCGTCATCGCGGATTGCACGGGCAGCACGCAGACGGGCAAACGCCACGCGCAGATCACGGTTACCTTGCAGCGATTGCGTGACCAGCTGGTTGAGGGTCGGGTCGTCGAACTGCTGCCACCAGATGCCTTCGAACTTGGCGTGGTCATACTGCTTGGCGTCCGCGGCGGCGGTGATGTTCGCCGCCTCCGGGGTCTGGGTCTTGTAGTCCGGGCCCACGGCACAGGCGCTCAGCGCCAGGACCAGCAAGCTCGGCAGGAATACTTTCACACTCATTGCTGTGTCTCCAGCTTCAAGGCCTTGGCCGCTTTGCGCGCTTCGCTGCGCTCCACATAGCGACGGATCAGTACGTAGAACACTGGTGTCAGCAACAGACCGAAGAAGGTCACCCCGATCATCCCGGAGAACACCGCCACGCCCATGGCATGACGCATCTCGGCACCGGCGCCGCTGGACAACACCAGTGGCACCACACCCATGATGAAGGCGAACGAGGTCATCAGGATCGGCCGCAGACGCAGGCGGCAGGCTTCCAGTACCGCGGCGAGCGGGTCGAGGCCTTCCTGCTGTTTGTCCTTGGCGAACTCGACGATCAGAATCGCGTTCTTGCACGCCAGGCCCACCAGTACGATCAGGCCGATCTGGGTGAAGATGTTGTTGTCGCTACCGGAGATGATTACCCCGGTAATGGCCGACAGCAGCGTCATCGGGACGATCAGGATCACCGCCAGCGGCAGGCTCCAGCTTTCGTATTGGGCGGCCAGGACCAGGAACGCCAGCAGTACGCAGAGCGGGAATACGAACAGCGCGGTGTTGCCCGAGAGGATTTGCTGATAGGTCAGGTCGGTCCACTCGTAAGTCATGCCGTTGGGCAGTTCATCCTTCAACAGTTTTTCAATCGCCGCCTGGGCCTGGCCGGAGCTGTAGCCCGGTGCCGCGTTGCCGTTGATTTCAGCGGTGATAAAGCCGTTGTAGTGCATCACGCGGTCCGGCCCCGAGGTGTCGCTGACCTTGATGAAGGTCGCCAGCGGGATCATTTCGCCCTTGTTGTTGCGTACTTTCAGCTGGCCGATCTGGTCGGCGTCCTGGCGGAACTGTTGCTCAGCCTGCACGTTGACCTGGTAGGTACGCCCGAAGCGGTTGAAGTCGTTGGCATACAACGAGCCCAGGTAGACCTGCAGGGTGTCGAAGATGTCGCTGATCGCCACGCCGTGGGTCTTGGCCTTTTCGCGGTCGATGGCGGCATCGACCTGGGGCACGTTGACCGTGTAGCTGGTGAACAGGCCGAACAACTCGGGCACGCCACGGCTCTTGGTGATGACGTTCTGCACTTCTTTGTACAGCTCGTCATAGCCGAGGTTGCCACGGTCTTCGATCTGCAGGCGGAACCCGCCGATGGTGCCCAGGCCCTGTACCGGCGGCGGTGGGAAGATCGCCATGTAGGCTTCTTCGATGTTGGCGTACTGGCCATTCAACGCCCCGGCAATCGCACCGGCGGACATGCTCGCGTCTTTACGCTCATCGAACGGTTTCAAGGTCACGAACACAATGCCGCTGTTCGGGCTGTTGGTGAATCCGTTGATCGACAGGCCGGGGAAGGCAATCGCAGCTTCCACACCGGGCTGCTTCAGGGCGATCTCCGACATGCGCTTCATCACGTTTTCGGTGCGGTCCAGGCTCGCAGCGTCGGGCAGTTGGGCGAAGGCCACCAGGTATTGCTTATCCTGGGCCGGTACGAAACCGGTCGGGGTATGGGCAAACCCGAAGAAGGTCAGCACCATCAGGCCGGCGTACACGAACAGGGCAATGCCCGTGCCGCGAATTACCCGGCGTACGGTACCCACGTAGCCATGGCTGGACTTTTCGAAAAAGCGGTTGAAGGGACGGAACAGCCAGCCACCAAGGAGCTTGTCGAGGACCTTCGAGAAACGATCCTTCGGTGCGTCGTGACCGCGCAGCAACACGGCGGCCAGGGCAGGGGACAGGGTCAGCGAGTTGAACGCCGAGATCACCGTCGAGATCGCAATGGTCAAGGCGAACTGTTTGTAGAACTGCCCGGTCAAGCCACTGATAAACGCCGCTGGGATGAACACCGCACACAGCACCAGCGCCGTGGCGATGATCGGGCCGGTCACTTCGCTCATGGCTTTTTCAGTCGCCGGGAACGGCTCCAGGCCCAGCTCGATATTACGTTCGACGTTCTCCACCACCACGATGGCGTCGTCCACCACGATGCCGATGGCCAGTACCAATCCGAACAGCGACAGCGCGTTGAGCGAGAACCCGAACAGGTGCATCACCGCAAAGGTCCCGATCAACGAGACCGGCACCGCCACCAACGGAATGATCGAGGCGCGCCAGGTCTGCAGGAACAGGATCACCACCAGCACCACGAGGATCAGCGCTTCGAACAGGGTGTGCACCACCGCTTCGATGGAACCGCGCACAAAGATCGTCGGGTCATAGGCGATGCGGTAATCCATGCCGGCCGGGAAGCTCTTTTTCAGCTCGGCCATCTTGGCGCGCACATCGTTGGAGATGTCGATGGCATTGGAGCCGGGGCGTTGGAAAATCGGAATCGCGACGGCTGGCTGGTTGTCGATCAGCGAGCGCAGTGCGTATTGGCTCGACCCCAATTCGACCCGGGCGATGTCCCTGAGGCGCGTGATTTCACCGTTGGCGCCGGCGCGGATCACAATGTTCTCGAACTCTTCCTCGGTGACCAGGCGGCCCTGGGTGTTCACCGACAACTGGAAGCTGGTGTCCGACGGTGCAGGCTGGGCGCCCAGGGCACCGGCTGCCACCTGGCGGTTCTGCTCGCGGATCGCGGTGACCACATCGGTGGCGGTCAGGTTGCGCGAGGCGGTCTTGTTCGGATCCAGCCAGACACGCAGGGAGTAGTCGCCCATGCCGAACAACTGCACGTCGCCGACGCCGCCCAGGCGGGCCAGCTCATCCTTGATATTGAGGATCGCGTAGTTGGACAGGTACAGCATGTCGTAGCGCTGATCCGGGGAGGTCAAGTGCACCACCATGGTCAGGTCGGGGGAGGCCTTGTCCACGGTGATACCGATGCGCGTCACTTCCTCAGGCAGTTTTGGCTGAGTCCGCGTCACCCGGTTTTGCACCTGCACCTGCGCATTGTCCAGGTCGGTGCCCAGGGCGAAGGTGATGGTCAGGGTCAGCTTGCCGTCGGCCGTCGATTGCGAGGACATGTACAGCATGCCCTCGACGCCGGTGATGGCTTGCTCCAGCGGCGCGGCCACGGTTTCACCGATGACCTTGGGGTTGGCGCCCGGGAAGTTGGCGCGCACCACCACCGTCGGCGGCACCACCTCCGGGTATTCGCTGATCGGCAATTGGAACAGCGAGATTGCGCCGGCGATCAGGATCAGCAGCGACAGCACCGCTGCGAAGATCGGCCGTGAAATGAAGAACTTGGAAAAATTCATCTTGAGTCGTATCCCTTAACCGCGTGGAGACGCAACGGCTGCGAGCTTGGGCGCGGTTTTTTCCGGCGCCACTTGCTCCAGGTTGCTGGCTTCAAGCGCTTGTCGTTGTTGAGCCAAGGCGGCGAGGGTTTCCTTGCTGGCCATCGGAATGGTTTCCGGGGCGACCGGCGAGCCTGGGCGCGCGCGTTGCAGGCCCTTGACGATAATGGTGTCGTCCTTGTTCAGGCCGCTGCGCACGATGCGCAGGCCTTCGATCTTCGGCCCCAGTTCCACCGCGCGATACGCCGGCTTGTCGCCTTCCATCACCAGCACGAACTTCTTGCCCAGGTCGGTGCCGACGGCCTCGTCATTGATCAGCACGGCGGAGTAGGTGCCGCTGCCGACCAGCTTCAGGCGCGCATACAGGCCAGGGGTGTATTCGCCCTTGCTGTTATCGAACACGGCGCGGCCACGGATGGTGCCGGTGGCCGGGTTGACCTGGTTGTCGACGAAGTTCATCTGGCCCAGGTGCGGGTTGCCGGTTTCATTCGACAGGCCCAGGTACACCGGGGTGGTGGCGCCACGACGGCCTTGGCGAGCGAGTTCGGTGTACTTGAGGTACACACGTTCATCGGCGTCGAAGTAGGCGTAGACCTTGTCGGTGGAGACCACGCTGGTCAGCGCGGTGACGTCGGCGGTCACCAGGTTGCCGGCGGTGATTTCCGCACGGCTGACGCGGCCGCTGATCGGCGAGGTCACGCGGGTGAAGCTCAGGTTCAGCTTGGCCAGGTCCAACTGCGCCTGGATCCCGGCGACGGCGGCGCGGGCTTCCTGGGCGGCGGTGGTGCGCGAGTCGGCCAGTTCGGCGGAGATCGCATTGCTCTGGCGCAGGCGTTCGCCGCGCTGGGCTTCGTTGTCGCTGCGGGTGGCGGCGGCTTTGGTTTGAGCCAGTTGGGCTTCCAGGCGGCGCACTTCGGCCTGGAACGGACGCGGGTCGATCTGGAACAGCAGGTCGCCTTTCTTGACCAAGGCGCCTTCGGTGAAAGCGACTTGGTCAATCTGGCCAGAAACCCGTGGACGAATCTGTACGGTTTCGGGGGCTTCCAGGCGACCGGTGAATTCATCCCACTCGTTGACCGGCTGCTCAAGCACCTTGGCCACGCTGACTTTTGCCGGTGGCATGGCGGCCGCTTGTTCCGGGGTCTTGCCGCACGCGCTCATCACCACCACGGCCAGGATCGCCAGGGGGAAGCGCAAATGTTTGAGTGACTGTTCCATGAGGTGCATCCGCCAATGTATTTGAGATGGGCGGATCATGCGCGGCGAGGCGGTATGTCACGAATCGAATGAAGCAAAGGTAACTATCATTCGGAATGATATAAGCGCGGGATTAGCCCTCTAGCATGGGGCTTTCGTTAGGGGGCTATCAATGGGCGTGATGACAACAGTGTGTTGCGCACCCTGCAATGAAGCCCCCGGCATCTACGTAACGCCTTCATCGGACAGCTGCGCAACAAGGCGCTCTATCAGCAGTTTCACGCGCCGGGGCTGGGCCCGCGTCGGTGGGTAGACAATATTCAGCGCGGTGCTGCCCAGGTCATAGTCTTCGAGCACTTCGACCAGGCGCCCCGCGTCGAGATCCGCGCGCACGTCCCATACCGACTTCAGGCAAAGGCCATGGCCGGCCAGGCACCACTGGCGCACCAGCGCGCCGTCGTTCGCGATCCTGCGGCAGGGGACCCTGATTCGATGGGTTCGGCCGTTTTTTTCGAAGCGCCACTCTCGGGCAATGTTGATGCCCAGGCGCATCACCAGGCATTCGTGGCGGTTCAGGTCCTCAGGTTCAAGTGGGGTGCCATTGAGGGCCAGGTAATGCGGGGACGCACAGACCACGCGGCGGTTTTCACCCAACGCTCTGGCGTGCAATGTGCTGTCGGCCAGCGCGCCGTAGCGAACCGCGAAGTCGATGCCTTGGCTCACGGGGTCGACGTAGCCGTCACTGAGATCCAGGTCAATGCTGACGCCGGGATGCTCGTCCATGAACTGCGCCAGGATCGGCTCGATGTACTGGCGGCCGAGGTCCTGCGGGGCACTGAGGCGAATGGGGCCGCACAGCGTGTGGGCCCCCTGGCGAATGCGGTTGTGCAACTCATCGGCCTGGGCCAGCAGGCGGCGGGCACCCTCGACCAGCACACGGCCTTCATCCGTCAGATGGATGGCGCGGGTCGTGCGCTTGAGCAGGCTGGCCCCGTAGAAGTGCTCCAGCTGGGCCAGCCGTTCGGAAACGGAGGCAGGCGACAAACCCAGCTCGCGGCCCGCCGCCGACAACCCACCTTTCTCGACAATCAGCAGAAACAACTCAAGGTTCTTCAAGGGCATTGTTCGGGGTTTCCGAAGAGGGTTTTTGAAAATGGCTCAATTATCAAGCTAAACCAAAAGAACTAAGGTTGCATCCGTGCCTATTCAACGGAGTCAACGCGATGTCATTGATCAACCCACAACGGCGTACATTCCTGGCCCAGGCCGGCACAGGTGCAGCCGTCCTGGCAGCGGGATCGATACTCAACCCGGCCAGCGCAGCCACCGGGCCCGAGGGACGAGCGGGTACGCCCGCGTCGGCGCGGATTCAGCGAGGAGGGCGGTTCTGGCCAGGAGACACGCGCCTGGTGGTGTCGGTCTCCATGCAGTTCGAAGCCGGCGGCCAACCGCTCAAGGGCACCGACAGCCCGTTCCCCAAGGTGGACTTTCCCGACAGCGTTCCTGCCGACCTGGCCACCGCGACCTGGTTCGCCTACGGCTACCGGGAAGGCATTCCGAGAATGCTCGACCTCTGGGAACGCCATGGTGTGAAGGTGACGTGCCACATGATTGGTGACGCGGTAAAACGTCACCCTGAGTTGGCCCGCGAGATTGTCGCGCGCGGTCACGAAGCGTCCGGCCATGGCCCGCACTGGAGCTCGCAATTTGCCATGAGCCGCGACCAGGAACGCAGCTTCCTGCGCCAGGCCGCGAGCATGTTGCAGGACGTCACCGGCCAGCCGGTCGTGGGCTACAACTGCAACTGGCTGCGTCGCGGGCCGAATACCCTGTCGTTACTGCAGGAGCTGGGCTACGTCTATCACATCGATGATGTCAGCCGCGACGAGCCTTTTATCGAACAGGTCAATGGCAAGGACTTTGTCGTGGTGCCCTACACCTTGCGCAACAACGACATCGTCCTGGTCGAAGGCCGCAACTACTCACCGTCGCAGTTTCTGGAACAGGTGAAGCAGGAATTCGACCAGCTCTACGAAGAGGCCGGCAGCCGGCGTCGCATGATGTCGATCAGCGCCCATGATCGCATCAGCGGTACACCGCAGATGGTGCGAGTGTGGGACCAGTTCCTGCGCTATGCCAACAGCCACCCCGGCGTGGCTTTCATGCGCAAGGACGCCATCGCCCGATACACCCTGGAAAATCCGCTCAGCCTAAGGGAAAGCGAGACGATCTGAACCGCCACGTGGCAGCCACTCAAGGACATGACTCAATGAAACGCTCAACCTTTTTTTTGCGCTTTGGCACGACCGCCATCGCCTTGGCGCTTTCCGGGGCCGCCATGGCGGCGAACACCGATCTGGTCAAGCCGGCTGTCCTGGTAGCCGACAAGAGCCTCACCCCGAGCCAGTTGGCGATGATGGAAACCGTCGCACGTCGCTATGACACCTTCTGGCATACCGGTGAGGAGCGTCTGGCCCGTGAGGCGCTGGCTGCTGACTTTGTCGACGAGACACCCCCACAGGGCCGTCAACCAGGTCCGGAAGGCCCGTTGCTGGCGTCGCGCGCCTTTCGGGCCGCAGTACCTGACCTCGGCTGTGAGATCGAACAAATGATCATCGCTGGGGACCGCGCGGTGGTGCACCTGCATTTTCGCGGGCATTTCACCGGCACCTTTGGCCAACTCAAGGGCCGCGGCCAGGCCGTGGACTTTATTGCCACCGATATCTATCGGATCGAACACGGCAAGATTGCCGCCAACTGGCATATCGAGGACAACCTGACGCTCATGAGGCAGTTGGGCGCGCTTTAACCGTTTACATGTTTGGCGTGGATGTAGGTGCCGAACACATGGTCCCACAGCGGTGAAGACACCCCGAAGTTCTTCTCGATGCCTTTGCGATGGTGCAGGTCGTGGTTGGCCACCAGCCCCGGAATAAAGGCATAGGCCCAATGCTGCGGGCGGTGCATCACGTAATGCAGCGAGATGTAGACGAAATAGCCCGTCACCGCGCCGATAAACGCCGAGGTGAGGCCGGTGGACCAGGCGAGCAACAAGAGCACGGCGAAGGTCGAGCTGGTTTTCCAGCTGGACACGCCGATGTAGGCCAGCACGTCGATGTGGTGGGTCCAATGCTCGCGGCGATACAGCGAGTGGAACAGGAAACGGTGCGCCGAATATTCCACCAGGGTCCAGGCCAGCAGGCCCGACAGTGCCAGCCAAGGCTCAAAGGGCGCCAGATTGAGGGCAGCTACCACAAACAGCGGAACGGTGAAGAAATCGAGGTAATAAGCAAGCGATGACATCAGCCATTTATTGGTAGCAGCCATGCGCGGAATATCCCTGTAGGGCGAAATGGACGGGCGCGGGATTGTCCGGTGTCGGGCCGCCGTATACAACTGCCCGGCGCTGGCTAAGTGATGGATTTGTGAGCCAATCGCCCTAGCCGCGTCGAATAGCCGTTGATCCGCTGCGTTGCAACAACTCAATCCGGTCCGCCGGCACCAGCGTGCGCAGCGTCTTGTACAGCACCCGGGTTTCCAGCAGGTTCCACACCCGCAGCATGGTTTCCAGCGCGTCCAGGGGTTTGCTGATGAAGTCCCGGGCGCCCAGGGCCAGGGCGCGCAGGCGCGTGTCGCGGGTGGCGTCGGCGGTGAGCACCAGGATCGGCAGGTATTCGCCCTGGGGAATGCGCCGGTTGAGCTGTTCCAGCACGGCAAAGCCATCGAACTCCGGCATGTGCAGGTCGAGGATCACCAGGTCCGGCTCGAAGCTGTTGAACAACTCCAGGGTGCGCAGCGGCTGGGTGCTGCTCAGCACGTTGGTCAGCCCTTCGCGCGCCAGCAGTTGCTCCACCAGGTCGAGGTTCGGGCGTTGGTCGTCGATGATCAGGATACGCAGGTCGAGGTTCACGCGGGCTCCGGAAAAGCTTGGTCGAGGTGGGCGAGAAACGCCGGCACGTTGATCGGTTTGTTCAATACCGCGGTGGCGCCGGCCTCCTGCAAGGCCTGGCGGGTAAGGTCGCTGGCGTCGGCGGTGATCATCAGCACCGGTGTGTCGCGGGTGATCGGTGACTGACGCAGGCGTTGCAGCACCTTCAAGCCATTGATGTCCGGCAGCGACACATCCAGCAGAATCAGCTGTGGCGCATGCTGCGCGGCGAGGTCCAGGCCCAGTTGGCCTTGCATGCTCGACAGCAGGCGTATGCCGGGCCGGCGTTGCAGCAGGGTTTCGATCAGCGCCAGGCTGGAGAGGTTGTCCTCGATGCACAACACCTTGCCCTCGAAGGTGCTGACGACGGGAGCAGGGCGCTTCAATTCGGTGTCGATGCCGGGCGTGGCAATACTCTGGGCGTGGGCCACGCGCACGAAGGGCAGTTCCAGGGTGAAGCGCGAGCCGACGCCGGGCTGGCTCTGTACCGTGAGCCGGCCGTGCATATTTTCCAGCAGGCTTTTACTCAGTGCCAGGCCCAGGCCGCTGCCTTCCACATTCGGGTCGGCCCCCAGGCGTTCGAAAGGCTTGAACAGTTGCCCCATATGATCGGCTGCGATGCCGTTGCCGGTATCGCATACGGCCACGCTGATCCGTTGGTCGTGGATATCGACCTCAAGGCTCACCTGGCCATCGCGCCGGTTGTATTTGATCGCATTGGACAGCAGGTTCAGCAGCACCTGGGTCAGGCGCTGGCGGTCGGCAACGATACCCGTATCCGCCGCCAGTGCCGGCAGCGGCCGCAACTGCACGCCCGCGTCGGCGGCCATGGGCGACACCAGCGTCAGCGCCTCTTGCAAGGCGCCCGCCAGCGGGATCGGTACGATATTCAACGCCAGGCTTCCGGCCTCGATCTTGGCGATATCCAACACCTCGTTGATCAGCGTGAGCAGGTGCTGGCCTGCGCGCAGAATGTGACCGACATCGGCCTTTTGCGCCTTGGGCGCGTCCATGTCCAACAACTGCGCAAAGCCCAGGATCGAGTTGAGCGGGGTGCGCAGTTCGTGACTCATGCGCGACAGGAACTCGCTTTTGGCCCGGCTGGCGCGTTCGGCTTCCTCGCGGGCGGTGCGCAGGGCGATCTCCGCCGCGCGGCGGTCGGTGATGTCGCGGGTGATCTTGGAAAACCCGCGCAGGGCGCCGGTGCCGTCGTACTGCGCCGTGATCACCACGCTGGCCCAGAACCGCGTGCCGTCCTTGCGGCAGCGCCAGCCTTCTTCGGTGTAATCGCCGTTGCGGGTTGCCTCGCGTAACGCCATGTCCGGGTGCTGCGGGCATTCCTGGGGCAGGTAGAACAGCGAGAAATGCTGGCCGATGATCTCCTGTTCGGTATAGCCCTTGATCCGCTCGGCGCCGTTGTTCCAACTGGTGACATGGCCCGCCGTGTCGAGGGCGAAGATCCCGTAGTCCTTGACCCCATCGATGATCAGCCGCAAGCGTTCCTCGTTGTCGCGCAAGGCGCGTTCGCGTTCGGCCAGCAACAGTCCGGCCTCCACCAGGCTGGTGCCCAACTGGCCGATTTCGTCTTTTTCCGGCGGCTGTGGCAGCAGCGGCGAGCCCAGGGCCAGGCGCTGGGCATTGCGCTGCACATTCTGCACCCGGGCGACGATGCCCTTGGACAGAAACAGCACCGCGACAATCGCCCCGAACAAACCGCAGATCGCCGCCAGCCAGGTCGACAGCAACAAGCGTTGGCGGGTTTCGGAGGCGGCGGCGCTGCGCTCGGCCAGCAACGACGCCTCAAGGGTAAGCATGGTGCTGATGTGTTGGCGCAGGGCGTCGAGGATGTGCTTGTTGCTGATCAGGATGGCACTGATGGACTCCGGTGTGGCGTCGCTGTCCTTGAGCATTTCCTCCAGCCCGTCGACCTTGCCGTCGATCAACGGCTTGATCGCGCTGAGCTGCTCGCGCACCCGTGGATCGCGCACGTTGCGGTCCAGTCTGCGCAGGGCTGACTCGATCTGGGGCCTGGCGTTCAGGTAGCTGGGCAGGAAGTCTTCGCGGCGGGTGAGCAGGTAACCGCGCACACTGGCGGCGGCTTCCGCGAGCAGGGTATGCACGGCCTGGATATCGCTTTGCACGCGCAAAACCCGGCGCACATCCTCTTCGGCGCGGGCGGTCTGGCGTTCCGTGGTGTAGATCAGCACCAGGGACAGCAACAGCACCACCAGTGGCAGTGAAATCACCACCAGCGCCTTGCCGCGCAGCGGCAGGTCGGCCCAACGCTTTCTCATTTGGGCTGCCTCATGTGGGTGTCACCAGGCCCAAGGCGATGCCCCGCACGGCGGCCTGGGTACGGTCGGCCGCGCCGAGCTTGCCGATCACCCGCTCGACATGGGCCTTGGCCGTGCCGGTGGTAATGCCCAGGTGTTCGCCGATGGCGCGGTTGCTCATGCCGTTGGCGACCAAGCCGAGGACCTGGCGTTCCCGTGGGGTGAGCGGTTCGCCGGGGGCGGCACCGCTGGCCTGGCGTTCGGTCATGCGCCGCAACAGCCGGGCGCTGACCGCCGTGTTGAGCGCCTCGCCACCGGCGGCCACGTGTTGCAGCGCCTGGATCACCTCGGCGCGGCTGGCGTCTTTAAGCAGGTAGCCCACCGCACCGGCATTCATGGCCGCCTCCAGGTACTCGGGGCTGTCGTCCATGGTGAACATCACCACCTTCACCGCCGGCAGGCGTTGTTGCAGCAAGCGTGCGGCGCCCAGGCCATTGAGCCCGGGCATGCGAATGTCGAGGATGACAATATCCGGCAGCAGTTGCTCACACAGCTCCACCGCTTGCAGGCCATCGCCGGCCTGGCCGACCACCTCGAACTGCGGGTGGCCGGCCAGCAGGGAGACAAAGCCGGTGCGCGTGACTTCATGGTCGTCCGCCAGCACCAGGCGCAGGACGTAGGTCATTGCGGGACTCCAATCAAGTGCGCAGGCACGCGCGCGTGCAGCCGGGTACCGCCGTCGACGGTGCTGACGCAGGTGAAGCTGCCGCCCAGCAGGCTGGCGCGCTCCTGCATGGTGGCGAGGCCCAGATGCTGGGCGTCATCCGCTGATGGCTCTGCCTTGAAGCCTCGGCCATTGTCGTCCAGCCGCAGGGACGCCTGGCCGTCGTGCAGCGCCAGGGCCAGTTGCACCTGGCTGGCGCGCGCATGCTTGAGCACATTGTTGATGGCTTCCTGGCCGATCCGGAACAAGGCGATTTCCACCTGGCTGGGTAAGCGCGCCTCACAGTGCGCCTGCCACACCACGTTGATGCCGGCGTCACGCAGGCGGTCGGCCTCCTTATCGAGGGCTTTGAACAAGCCGAAATCATCCAGCGCCGTGGGACGCAGGCCCGCAATCAGTTGCCGGCCCTCGCCAACCGAGTGTTGGGCCAGGGTAAGAATCGCCTCCAGGTCGGCGGCCAATGCCTCCGGCAGCGGCGGGCAGCGCCCGGCAAAACCTTGCAGCCGCTGGTGCAGGCCCGCCAGGGTTTGCGCCAGGCCATCGTGGAGGTCGTAGGCGACGCGTTTGCGTTCGTCTTCCTGGGCGCGGAGCAAGCGGTTGACCAGGTCGGACAGGGTTTTGTCGCGCAGCTTGAGGGTGCTCAGCAGCCGGTCGTTTTCCAGGTGGGCGGCCAGTAATGTGGCGAGCAGTTGCAGGGATTCGCTGTCTTCGTGCTCCGGCGCCCGCAGGCTGACGCTATTGCCCAGCACCAGTACACCAAAGGCATCGCCGTCACCGGCGCGCAACGGCACTTGCAAGACGCTGGGCACGTCCTCGGATGGCTGCTCCTGCCAACACGCGGTGCGCAGGCTGCGGTCGGCGAGGGCGGCCAGGCTGCCCACGCGCGACGGGTTGCCATGGCGGGCGCTGGTATAGGCGATGCCCTCGGCGTCCCACTCCTGCAGCAGCCCGTGGTCCATGGCCAGAAACGCGCAGGCCCGCGCGAGCACGCGTTCGCGCATGGCGTCGGGGGCCAGTTGGCGCAGTTCCTGGCCGGTATCCACCAACAGGCGCAGGCGCGCCGTACGACTTTGCGATTGGCGAAAGTGCGCGCGCATGGCCAGGGCGCTGCCGGGATCATGGGGCGTGTCATGCATGGGTGATGCTCCATTTTGCTGCGGGCGCGAGGGCAGCTATTAAACAGGGTCGGACACCTTGGGCGCTATCTGCCAAATGGCATAGGTAAATACCTCCGGTTGGCCGATGGCGGCTGGCGGGCAGGTTGGCAAAGTGGCCGCAACGACGACCACTGGAGTATCGCCATGAAATTCAAGATTGCCCCGATCGCCCTGATGTTTGCCCTGAGCGTACCGTTTGTTCATGCCGCCGAGACGGCCCCGTATGTCTACCGTGAAGTCGCCCAGGCCCCGGCCAATGTCAAAGACCGCGAGATTGCCGGTTTATTCGACCGCTGGAACACCGCCCTGCAGACCGGCAACGTGAAATCCGTGGTCGACCTCTACGCGCCGGGCGCTGTGTTGCAGCCGACCGTGTCCAACCAGGTGCGCACGACGCCGGAGCAGATCACCGATTACTTCGACCACTTCCTGGCGCTCAAGCCGGTGGGCCAGATCAACTACCGCGAGATCCGCCAGCTGGGCAGCAACGTGGCCATGGACAGTGGCGTCTACACCTTCACCCTGACCGAGTCGGATGGCAAGGTGCGTCAGGTGCAGGCGCGCTACACCTTCGTCTATGAGCAGGTGGGTGGCCAGTGGAAAATTCTTAACCATCATTCTTCGGCGATGCCTGAAGTACAGGCCAAGCACGCTAAGCAGTAATGGTTGGAGGGAAAATGCCCATCCCTTGGCGGGGGTGGGCATTTTTTTGTTGGGGCTGGGAGATTGTTCCTGTGACGGCTCGGGAGCCGACGCCTATCCAACTGATGCCCTGCGACCTAAATGTGCTAGGGGGCCTCCGATGGTCATAGGTATCTACACAACTTTCAGAGGTCTGTGGCTTGCTTCCGTGGCGGCCTTCGGGCCGACCATGTCGTTGGCTTTGACCGAGTACATATCCGTTGCTGCGGTAACGGCCACTTAGGGTTCCGCTCTTACAGCGGGTCACTTTTGGAAGAGCGCCAAAAGTAACCAAAAACGCTTCGCCCCAACACTCGGCACCTCGCCTAGGCTCGGTGTGCCCTCACTCCGGCTTTGGAGCGTGGGCCGCCGCGATGGGCCATCCTTGGCCCAGCGCGGCTAACCCGGCGTCCTGC